>Ga0209596_1000985_pt1 | contig 25242 bp, 39 predicted proteins | sample M_130807_MF_Meta_FD_187314 | JGI IMG/M metagenome (GOLD analysis project Ga0209596, IMG submission 187314) | Freshwater microbial communities from Lake Montjoie, Canada to study carbon cycling - M_130807_MF_MetaG (SPAdes) (version 2) | ecosystem: Environmental > Aquatic > Freshwater > Lake...
GGAGTTCCGCCATCTACTCGGAACCGATGACGTTCAGGAGGGCATTACTGTTGTGCGTGATTTGAAACAACTCGCAGCAGTACGACTGGCTTACATCACGCAACTCGAAACCGAGAACGACGCAATGAGAGCGGATCTGCTGCTGTGGAATGAGAAGGAGTCCAAATGAAAGACAGCCCCGCATTCATCTACGTCCACGCATGGAACGGCATTGTCCGCGTAGAGAGTCTGGACACAGCCAAGCACATCGACGGCAATCCAGAATGGAAGCACGTTAGCACAGTGAATCCTCACGTTATTCTGGAGAATATTCTGCGAGCGAAGGGTAAAGAGCGAAATCAGATCATCAAACACCTACTGACATGAGCGTCCGAATCAAAATCGAAAACCAAACCGAAGTCCCCGTCCTTGTTGCTCTTTTTGAGCAGCCCAAATGCAACGACCATCCTACTAGGAGCGCGGTCCTCAAACCCGGCGAGAGCTGCGACTGGGGCAGTGGCTCCGTACCGCTTGGCAACTACCAGTGCTATGCTGTTATGAGCGGTGATGCATCATCCCATGACGAGTGGGTGTGGCACTTCCCCGGTATTGCAGAGGTTGTCGCACCGCTGGAGCTAGGCTTCAAGTTGTGGCATGCAGGCGATCTTGATTGGGCAAATGTTAAAGCGATGAGCAGTGACGACTTGAACGCTACGTTTGGATCTGCCTACACATCAGCCAAATCATCTACGAAATCATGGAACGGAATGTCTTCCTGCATATTCCATATTCGCGGTGGCCCTTCATGGGTCGAAGAAACCGAACAGGTGGGCATCTATCGACCAAAGACAGTGGCCTACAATGGCGTTCAGTCCACGCCGATGAAGAGCGAGTAGATTGAAAATGAGTCTACTGCAAGAATTAGGGTTGACGAAGGAGTCAATGGCGAAGATGTTGGGACCAGTTCCCGCCTTCAAAGCCCCTGATCCATTGATCTACCGGCGGTGGGAAGCTGTTCCAGTAAAGATCAGAGAATCGATTCTCAGGGATAACTCAACATTCACCTACAGGGAGTTGGCCAAGAAATACGGTATCTCGCATTCATGCGTATGGAACATAAAGAACAAACAACCAAACAAACAATAGAGGAACTACAACGATGGAAACTGTTATGTCACGAATTGGCCGCATGCTTGGGATGCGGATGCACAACACAAAGCGACCTGTGTGTCCAGTGCCACAAAGCATACAAACGGTATCGAGCGATCCAGATACCGTTGCAATAGATAAAGTACCTAAACGCAAAACAAGAAAGCATCTCAAGTCAACATACATGAAAACCAGCGACTCAATAGATAAGGTAAACGCACTAAGAGCTGATGGACTCACATACAAGGGTATCGGTCATGTTATGAACATCTCAAAGCAACGGGTGTTCCAGATCATCGCCGCCGGCAAGAAGCGGGATGCCTCGAATAACAAATGGACCGCGGGTCTCAGCTCTCGTAACGCCAACCTGATGGAGAAGCTTGGCATCAAAGACAAGGAGACCGCCATCCATGCAATCCATAACCGTGACATCGTACCGTTCAAGTGGCCGAACTTCGGTGTTCGATCCTACCACGATCTGTGCTCGTGGCTTGGTACTCTACCCGCCGATCCCGGCTTAGGCCGGCACTGCCCCCATTGCGGCAAAACTTCCAAGCAATGAGCCGTCACGCATTCCCACTCGTCGAATCCATCAAGGTGGTCCATCTCTCAGATGGAAGAACCATCCGAGTGGTGCGTGATCGAACCGAAGAGAATCTAAAGACCAACTACGGAGATGGTGATATCCACCTCACTTGCGTGTCCCAAGCCCATGATCCCATCGAGATGATCAAGACCTTGGCCCGCTTGGAGAGCGTTCGATCCGTAGAACTGGTTGATTCAAAGGGCAATGGAATCGTAGTCCACAAACAAAAATGAAAACGTCCTCAACACACGACCTCGTCAACGCGCTCAATATCCTTTCAGCCGAACTAGATACCCAAGATGGAATCCCCAATGCGCTCTGTGCAGAAGCATCCACTCGTCTCCTTGAGCTGGTCCAGCTCACGAGCGACCTCACTACCCACATCGTATCCAACCCTGTGCATCATGGTAGATGTAACGCCAAGACCAAGGGTTCCTACTGCAACTGTATCTTGGCGCGCCTCATCACCCCATGAAGACCCCAAGGCAAGAGCAACCCTGGTACGAATCCCGCCTCTCAAATAACAAGAAACCCGGCCCCATAACCGAAGATGAACGAACCATCATCACCGATGAGAACCGCCGGCTCATTGAGCAGTCCGCTCAGATAATTGCTTGGGGAATCGCTAAAGGCTGGATCGCTTACCCCGAACCAATAGAACGTCGCATATGGAAAATCCCTCAGCTCTCCCACCCTCCCGGTTCGTCAATCGATCCAACTCTGGAGTCATAGTCACGGTCCTTCATGTTGGCCAATATCGGCTCGCAGAACTCAAAGCACCCGTCATCATCTACCAGAGAGACAACAGGATTTATGTTCGCCTCACCTCGGAATTCCACACCAAGTTCAAACCCTATGAAGAAAGCTAAAGTCAAGCCCGCCGCCCCCTACGCCGCCAAGCCCAGCACTAAAAAGACCGGAACCTATTCCCCCAAAACTCAAGCCATCAAACGGTTGATGAAGATAGACAAAATGAAGTAGCCCCCAACGATCAGTCCCAAACAAACAACGATATGACACCGCACCAACGTGCGGCCCTTTGGCTTTCCAAGGTGCCGCCAGCCGTCTCTGGCCAGTCCGGACACTCAACTACCTACACTGCCGCCGTCGGCCTCGTACACGGCTTCCAGCTCTCGGAGGGCGATGCTCTGGCCCTGCTCTCTAACTGGAATCAATACTGCCAACCACCTTGGTCCGATCGCGAACTGACTCACAAACTCCGCGAGGCCGCTTCCAAGTCTCACTCCAAACCAGCCGGCCATCTCCTTCAGTCAGGGGTCTCCCCCTCAACCGCCCCCTTCGATATCACCAAGGTATCATTCAAGAGGCCGGTGACGGCCTCACCAACCACACCGCCCGATCCTCAAGCCAGCGAGTTCAAGCGGTTCCTTCAAGCCGCCTTCGCTGCCACCGAGGTGGTCTGCATCTGTGACGCGGTCGAAGATGGTAGGCCAGTCACTGCTGGATCATTCATCCCCGTTGAAGATTGGATCGCCCGATTCGATGATCCGGCATCCCGCATCCTATCACCGGAACGCGAGGGGATCTTCGTTCGCATCAATCCTTTCCGGCCCAACCTCTACAGCGGCTCCGACAACGATGTCAGCGCGTATCGCCATGTCCTGGTGGAGTTCGATGACAAGCCCAAGGCTGAACAGGAGAAGCTATTCCGCGATTCGGGCCTCCCGATCACCGTACTCATCGATAGCGGTGGTAAGTCCATCCATGCCTGGGTCCGCGTAGATGCGCCCAATCGCAAGGAGTGGGACATCCGCCGGGATATCATCTACAGCAGCATCCCGGGCATCGATGCCAAGAACAAGAACCCCTCGCGCTACTCCCGGCTCCCGGGCGCATGGCGTAGCCCTACCTCCCAACAGAAGCTGTTGGCCACTAACCTCGGCTCCGCTTCATGGGAGGATTACCTCACCTCCCGGGAAACCGATGATGATCAATCCACGGTGGTCTCGATCAAGGATCTCATATCCTTCGATTCATCCAACGATCCGGACAACCTGATCGGCCAACGCTGGCTTACCCGCGGCTCCTCCATGATCGTCAGCGGTGGTACCGGGATCGGGAAGTCCAGCCTGATGATGCAGATCGTCATCCAGTGGGCACTCGGCAAGGACTTCTTCGGTATCGCCCCGGTGAAGCCCCTCAAGATCGGAGTCATCCAAGCCGAGAACGACAAGGGCGACCTCGCCGAGGCATTCCAAGGCGTAGGGTTCGGTCTCAACCTTAGCGGGGGCGACATGAAGATGCTCCAGCAACAGCTAGAGTTTAGGACCGAGGCCGTCCGTACCGGCGACCAGTTCCTCGCCTACGCCCGCCGCTTCATCCACAAATCCAAGCTCGATGTCATCGTGGCCGATCCTTTGTTCAGTTACTTCGGCGGTGATCTCAGCGACCAGGGCGAGGTCAGCGTGTTCTTGCGTAACAAACTCCAGCCCATCCTTCAAGAAACCAAGGTCGCTTGGATCTGGATGCATCACATCTCCAAAGCCCAGCGCAAGGACGGTGAACCCATGACCACTATGGAACTCGCTCACGCCGGCTTCGGATCCTCGGAGCTTGCCAATTGGGCGCGTGAGATCGCGGTTCTGGCAGAGGTAGGCCAGTTCAAGCCTCGACGCTTCCAGCTAGCCTTCTGCAAGCGTGGAGGGCGGCTTCCCAAACCCATCATCAACCTCCAGCACGGTACCGATCGAATCAAGTGGGAGGAATACAACCCGCTAGTCATCACCGGTGCCCAGCTCAAGGAGAAGAAACCGTTCAACAACAAGGCCAAGAGGAAAGACAGTATATGAAATACCGCGATCAGTTCGGGAAGATGCCGCCGCTTAAGCATGATAAGATCATTGCTTCCAGCGAGGTGGTTATGCACATAGCCAGTGGGATATCATGCGATATCGAGCGGGCCAATAAGTTGTTCAATGAGCTTCGCAAGCGTCGGATCATCGTCTTCGATAGGCTCGACCGGACATGGCACGGCATCGACAACCGCTCCATCCGCCACACCGATTCGGATCGTATCCGGATGCTGGAGATCCGGCTGGAGACCCTCGAAAACAAGCACCGGAAGCTCCTCGCCGCCTACCGCGCCCACATCGACCTAATTCCCAACTAGGGGTAGTCCCTAGGGGGTAGTCTATCGGCCTATGTGGCCCCCCTTTCTAAGAATTTACTCCCCCCTAGGAACGCCCCCACTAACCCCTCTCAATAGGGGTATGGTTGCTCCCCCTTAATTGCTTTGAAGGCAATGGGGGGCAACCACAGTAAACTAAACTCAACTACGAAATCGCTCATTCGCTTGGACCCCCTATTTGGATTTTCTATTTTCTTCTCCTCGCCGGGGTCAGGGTACGGGGTGGTGGTTGGATGGATGGAAGCGAATGCCCCGCGCTGGAGTCTGGAGGGGTCTAGGAGAGCGTTTGATGCTCGGATGGAGTGTAGGGAGCGGAACCCCATTGATCGGCCATGGCGCGGGCGATGCCGGGATAGGTCTTGGAACGCTCCTTCCAGCGGGTTGGACTGGGACCGAGTTTGTTCTGGCCACTAGGGGTTTGATTGGCCCACCTACCGGATGGCGGTAGCGGCAGGATGTCGGTGGGAACCAGCGGTGGAAGGTTCTTGAGCCAGAGACAGGTGCGCTTGCTCGCGTCATCTCCGAACTGATACGGCTGGATTATCTGAGTGGGTTTGCATATACGAGTGTTGATAGCACCTATTGGGTTCTCTATTGCTATACAGGGGACACCACTATTCATTAACAGATGGACGAATGCCAGTGCTTCCTCGGTCAGCTTGGGGTCGCGAAGCCCCCGGGTAGTCCAGTGCATGCCGCTTCCACAGAGGTAGGTGCATGGCGGAAACGCGATCAACATATCCCAGTGCTGCTTGAGAAGATCCCGCACATCACCGCGGTAATGCTGGCCCACCGTGTCCGACTCCTCGAAATCGCAGCTCCACGCATCCCAGCCTCGGGCCGCGAACTCATCGCGAACCCGGCCACTGTACTCACACGCAACAAGAACTCGGGGTTTCATTGAACCTCCTCCGCTACCTCCACACTCAGGAACTCCCACCCGTAGCGATGAGCATCCTCCTCAGCAGCCTCGCGGGCCTCGCTGATCGGTTCATGGTAGCTGAAGTCCTTCTCGATCTCTCCATCCGGCTTGCGGAACGTGGCGACAATGCTGATCACAGCGCACCTCCCTTGGAGGCCACTGCCTTCCATCCCGTGTACCGGGCATCGCAGTACACCAAGACATCGCAGACCGAAACACCGGGCACCCGCACCACAACACCGAACGGACGCTTCTGGGTCCGAACCGCCACCATCCCAGCAGTCTCCGCAGACTTCCGCAGGTACTCGTCATACCCACTCCAGTCCTCGTACTCACGCTCGTCCATCCACCTAGACTTGGCCTGCTGCACAGAACCGTTGATCTTGCTCGCGTAATCGCTGATCAGCGCGATCAGCTCTTCCTTGGTTTGTTTCATATCGTTCGTTGATTTACCACCGCTCCATGCGGCGATGGGGTGAACCTACCGCACCATGATCCTCCTCGTCAAGGGGGAATCTTTCATGGCATGGAGAAATCGCTGTACCCCGATTCCCGATTCTGGGATTCCGAATTCCGAATTCCGTATGGCGTATGGAGAATCTGGAATACCGCACCATGAGGTTCCGGGGTTGGGGGGCGCACATGGGCTTCGCGTGGGCGGCACATGAGGTCCGCGGGCGGGCGACGGGGGGGGGCGGACACGGGATGTCCAATGCCAATAGAGGGGTCGGACATTCGATGTCCTAGGGGGGATCCTGGTGGGCTAGTGTTAAATCGAAAGTGACCAGTGACAAGGAAGGAAGGAACCACACACAAGGGGATCGATTGGCCAACTAGGAAGGAAAGCGGCAAGCGGGGTGTCCACACCCTCGGGGCAACAAAAAGCCCGTAGGGGTGAACCTACGGGGCGGGGTGAGTGGATTGGGATTATCTACCGTTTCCTGCGAGGGCCGAGAGGACTAAGAGCAAAGTAAACAGCAGGCAAAGTCCGAGGTAACCTAGGACGCGAAGGAGGGGTTTCAAAGCTTCCTCCCATCGATGACGTCCACCCGATACTTCATACCGGGCTTTGTGACCAACTCACGCACACCGTCCCAGCATGGCGCACACATCGCCCGCACGGTGGCGCATTTTCCCGTCTCGTTTTCCCACACGGAAAATTCAACGGCGCGACGATAGTCCATAAGGTTTTCACAGCGTGGGCAAAAAATCGCCCGCCCCACGGATGCTTTCAGGCTTTGCTTGTCGGAGCTGCGTTTAAAGGTTTCTATAATGTCTCTCATAAGCTTAAAAATTACGGATGATCACGCCGTTTTCCCACACCCGAACGCAGTCCGTGCGGTTCATGAGCCATTCAATTGGGTGCTCATCTTTGGAGTCCACACCGTCAATGAAACCGTAATCCGTTGCCGCGGCAAGGGCCGTGGGATACTCGGCCCACTCACAGCACAGGGCTATGGGGTCAAGGGTGAGTTCCGTGTCCGTGTCATCCTCCACCCTTTCAAGGTGCTCGAAGAGTGCCCGCAGGGCGTGGTAGCTAAACTGCGATTCCCGCCCGCAGGCACGGAAAGCTTCAACGAATGAGTTCTGTGTGATGATGGTTTTCATGATGGTTTGTGAGGGCATCAATTGCCCGTGCAACCTACCGTTTCCGATAGGCTGACCGGAGAATTCAGGCTTCAATGAAATGGACTGAACCGTTTCCGTGGGGTGGAATGTAAACGGACTCGAGACCATTACGGTTCCCGGCGCATAGTTGACACACGGAACATGGGGTACCGATGCGATCGCTGGCGCAAAGGGATTCACCAACGGAAGCCTCGGAACCCACGCGAAAGGTTGACCAGCCCATTGACCGAGCGATGACTAGTTGCGCCACCGAGTCAACGCTGGCCATCAAAAGCGAACGCCACGCTTGGAGTGATGGCTTGCGCCATTGGTGTGTGTAGCCGGTGTGACCGGAAGCCACACCAGCGATCGCAAGCGCAAGGGGAAGGGGGATCCATGTGGGATCGCCGTAGGCTCCGAAGCGGACTTTCCTACCAACGAAGCATTCAAGGGATCGAAGCAAGGGGTAGTTGCCCGCTTTCCATGCCCTCCAGATTCCCTGCGGAGCCTGCCCGGGATTCACATAGCATGTCCTTTCCACACCGTGTTTGCCGTCAACCTCGTGACCGCGATGCATGCAGTTGCCGCAGATAAGCCGATCCAAGCCCGTGCGGATTGCTTCGGTAGGGCTCACAGAACGGACTAGAATCCAGATCTGGATCATGTCGCCGGTTTTCCGGTTGTCGCTGGGGTGATTGAAGCCCGTGGCGATGATAACGCGGTGCTGGTCTTCGTGGAGGATGAAACCGTTGTTCATAGAACACCCCCGACGATGAATTCGGCGACGATGAGCGCAAATACTGAGATTACGAGTGCCGCGCCGATTAAGAGCGCGAGGGCGGTTAGGAAGGGTTTTAGGGATTTCATGATTTGAGAGGGAACCAATGATCGGTTCACGGGAGGAGAGTGCAACGGTTCACGAGAGGAGTCAACGCTGGAATACAAGAGAATGAGAAAATGCTATCGGGGGTGATGAAAGCGAAAGGGAGCGGTGACCTGGTGAAGGTGAGGATGAGGGCAAAGCCTGAGAGGGGCACTAAAATGGTCCTGTCACCCGATACAAAAAACAAGGCGATGGAAGCGGCCAGGTACGGCATGCCGCTTGAACGCATCGCGATGCTGTGCGGGTTTTCGTCAAGCGAGACACAATGGTCCAGGTGGATTAACGCCAACCCGGCGTTCAGGAAGGAGCTTGATCAAGCGAGGGCTGAGGGTGAGTTGCTGCTGCAAAGGAAGATCATGAGCGGTGAAGCCAATTGGCAAGCGGCGGGGTGGATGCTCGAACGCACCCGCGGTTACGTAGCAAGGGCTTCACTCGAACATACAGGTAAAGGTGGCAAAGAGTTATCGGTTAGTGGCAATCTCCTTGGTGCCTTTGGTGGGCAATCTAAATAGGATAGGGAATAGGAATAGCGTAGTAGGATAGCGGCTATGGTAATAGGACGACGGGGGCGGGGGACCACCCAGCAGGGGGTGGGTGATACCTTATACCCCCCATCCGTACCCAACCCAATTTTATGAGTGTCAAGCAAATTAAACGGAAGAAATCCCCTTCACTAGGAATGGGTTCGCATATCCCTGCATGGAAGCAGCGTAAGCTCCTTGAGGAGGCACAACATTTGGCCAACTTCCCTAAGATGATGCTAGGGCTTCGCGATGTGTACCCGTGGCAGGAGAAGGTGCTGGGAGCGTTGAACGAGAAGCATTCCAAGGTAGCACTCAAGGCCGCGAATGGATCTGGAAAGACGAGCATGGTAGCCGCATCTGCCGTTGTCTGGCACATGCTCCGCTGGCCTGGGAGCCTTGTGGTATGTACGGCGGGTGTGTACCGACAGGTGGCCGATGCTCTGTGGCCGCATCTTCGGAAGATGATCAATGGATTGGGAGGCGAGGAGAATGGGTTCTCGATCAAGGACGGTGAGATCCGATATGTGTACCCGAAGAAGGTAGATGGCCAGGAGTTAGTGAGTAGGTGCATAGGGTTCAGCGCGAGCAATCCTGAGAAGGCGGAGGGCTGGCATGTGCAGGGGCCGAGCAATGATTTGCTGTATATTGTGGATGAGGCGAAGGCGGTACCGGACGGGATATTCCAGTCGATGGAACGGTGCCAGCCAACGCGGACTTTGTTGATGAGTAGCCCCGGTGGCTCCTCCGGCTATTTCTACGATGTGTTCCGGCGCAATGACGGGAAGTGGAATACCTTTACGGTGACGGCGTTTGATTGTCCGCATATCCGGAAGGAGTGGATTGATGATCAGTTCGCCAGATGGGGCGAGGGGCATCCGCTTGTGAGATCGATGATCTATGCGGAGTTCATGGAGGACGACGGGAGTTTGACGGCGGTGAAGACGATCGATTGGCAGAGGGTGGTAAGTGGCCCACCTAAAGAGGATACGGAGGGTCAGCCGTTGACCGCGGGTTGTGACTTCTCAGCGGGCGGCGATGAGAGTGTCCTCGTCATTCGCCAGGGTAATACCGTTAAGGGGTTGGTGCGGTGGCGGGACAAGGACACGATGGCCAGTGTGGGTAGGTTCATAGCGGAGTTCAGGAAGTGGAATCTGAAGGCTGCGGATATCTATGCGGATGTGGGCGGTATGGGGGTTGTGATGTGCGATGCCCTCCGGTCTGAGGGTTGGGATGTGCGGCGGGTGAACTTTGGGGAGCGGGCCATTCGGGATGATCAGTTCGTGAATAGGGCGGCGGAGATGTGGATCGAGTTCGGGCGTATGGTGGAGGAAGCGAAGGTGAATCTGGGGCCGGTGGGAACGGACGAGATTCTATTGCAGCAGTTTGTGAGTAGGAAGGTGCGGACTAATGGTAAGGGGAAGCTGACTCTGGAGGGTAAGGACGAGCTACGATCCCGCGGGGTGAATAGTCCGGATCGGGCGGATGCGATGGTACTGGCGTTTTGCGGTGGTGGCGGGAAGCGGATGGATGAGTACCTGAAAGCGTTGGGCGAGGATGGAAGGAGCTTGCTTGAAAGGATGGAGGATGAGATAGGTCCGGTGGAGGAAACCGGGTCTTCGCTTGCTGGATGCGAGGTTGGGGGATAGAAAGGGGGGCATACATTTATGATGAGCGACAAACAGCGGAATTCGTTGCAGGGCCAGATTGTTGAGGCTGTTGCCCAGCGAAGCCCGTGGGAGATAAGGCAGACTCGGTGGTATGAGTTACGCCATCACGGATTGCGACGTACCAATAAGCCCTGGCCCAAGGCCGCGGATCTGCATTGGCCGCTCATTGATACGGCGATCGAGAAGCTCAAGCCGCTGTTCCTCCAGCAGGCGTTAGGGATGGATGTAGTGGCCAGCTTTGTTCCGATGCGCCAGCAGTTGAATGCGTACACGAAGGTGGCGGAGGACTGGTTCAATTATAAGATTCGGGACAAGACCAATTTCACGGATGAGATCCTGAGCTGGGTGGATTACACGTTGATGAGCGGGCGCGGGGTGATCAAGTGCTTCTGGAATCCCGGTGATAAGCGGGTGGGGTTTGAGGCGATTGACCCGATGTATTTCATTGTGCCGGCATACACCGTGGATTTGCAGGATGCAGATTGGGCGGTGCATGTGATGCCGATGAGTGTGGGGGCGTACAAGCGGATGGCTGGGCAGTTCGGGTGGAAGAACGATTCCAAGACGATCGAGAAGATTCGGGGTAATCCGCAGCAGGACGATAACGTGCCAGGGGCAGCGACCGAGGAAGACGCAAAGCAGCTTCGCGAGGGTATCACTTACACGAGCAATACCGATGGGGTGATTGTGTGGGAGGTGTACAAGAAGCGGGATGACGGGGTGTGGGAGGTTTATCTGTACAGCCCAGCGGCAGTGGACATGGATCTGCGAGATCCGATGGAGTTGCCATATGATCATGGCCAATGTCCCTTTGTGGACTTCCCGTATGAGATCAAGGACAAGGGTTGGTTCAGCCCGCGGGGCGTGTGCGAGATCCTGGCTCCGTTCGAGTTGTCGATGACCTCAATGTGGAATCACAAGCATGATGCGATGACGCTGTATAATCGCCCGCTATTTCGAGCGGAACGGGAGCTGCCGAACAGTATCAACCTGAGGTTCTCGCCCGGGCAAATCTTGCCGTATGGCGTGGCCCCGGTCCAGATGCCGCAGCCCCCGGTGAGCTTCGATCAGGAGCTGAACCAGACTCGGGCGGTCGCGGAGAACCGGATCGGTAGTCCGGATTACGCGATGGGCAGTGCGATGGGCGGGGGCAGTGACCGGCGAACGGCGACCGAGATCCAGAGCATCAACGCTCAGGCGATGCAGAGTGGGGATCTGCGGGCGCGATTGTTCCGTATGGCACTGGGCAAATTGTACCGGCAGGCTTGGGGACTTTATGTTCAGTATGATTCCAAGAGTTTGCGATATCGATTTGCGGAGGACTCGCTGGATGCGGATCCGGTGGCATTGCACGATCAATATGAGCTGGAGCCGAAGGGCGGTATGGACATGGTCAGCCGGCAGATGATGGTTCAGCAGGCCATTAATCGTAAGCAACTGTTCCAGAACAGCCCCTGGGTCGATCAAGTGGAGCTAGATAAGAGCATCATGGAGCTGGATGACCCGAGCTTGATCAAGCGATTGCTTCGGGATCCAGGTCAGAAGCAGCAAGATGAGCTGGAGGACGAGACCAAGACGATCCCGACACTGCTAATCGGCATCCCGGTACCGGCCAAACCGGGTCAGAACTTCGCGGGCCGTATCGGTGTGCTGATGCAGTACCTGAATGGGGCCATGCAGCAGGGTCAGCAGTTCAGTCCTGCCTCCAAGAATGCGTTTATGGTGCGTATCGACAGCCTGTTGCAGGGATACGAGCAAGTGGCGACCAATGAAGCGCGGAAACTGCGGGCTGAGATCCAGAAGTTCCTGACCAGCAGCGGTTTGTTGCAGCAGCAGCAGCAGCCTCAAATGCCAATGCCGCCCGCCGCACCGGCTCCGCAGATGGCCCCGCCACCAGTTCAATAAGTTATGACCTGCAAAGATTGCCGATATCGAGCCTCCGACAAGACCTGCCGGCGGTTTCCGCCTACCAGTAGGCCAACTTGCTGGCCCACTGTCCTAGAATTTGATTGGTGCGGTGAATTTCACGCCATGACTAACATTGTTGAACCCCCTCAGGCAATTCCGGCTGCAATTCCGGCCCCTACTCCTCATATAGCTACCAATTTGGAGCAGCTTGATGAGGGTGTGGCACCAAAGATCAGGTTCCAGAAGGCCAAGAGGCAGGAGAACATCAAGGAGTTGCAGGATTCACCCCTATTCCAATCTTGATATGGCCGAGTACCAAGGAAAGAAAGTCTCGCTTGGAAAACCCTTCTACACACCGGGCGAAACGAAGAAGCGGGCGGTGTACGTCCGCAATCCGAAGGGCACAGTGATCAGGGTTCGCTTTGGTGATCCCAATATGGAGATCAAGAAGGACGATCCCGAGCGGCGCAAGAGTTTCAGAGCGCGTATGAATTGCGATACTGCGACTGACAAGACAACCCCAAGGCATTGGTCATGTAAAATGTGGTAAATTTATGAAGAAAAAATCGAAGTTCAGCAAACTGGCAACGCAACTCAAGAAGGAGGGCGCGGATGATCCCAAAGCTCTGGCGGCATATATTGGTCGCAAGAATCTTGGGGCCGCGGAGTTCATGCGCCGCGCCGCAGCCGGTCGCAAGAAGGCTAAGTGATGATCTCATTCATTTCACGAGTCCGCGCCGCATGGGCGTTTGGCCGGCATCAATGCTGGGTCGATGCGCTTCCTTGGAACAGGGATGACGCGACCACTCTCAATAACTTCTTCAAGAGCGAGACCGGAAAAAAGTTCAAGGACGCTCTCCTGAACACTGTTCTTATGCAGAACGCTTCTGCAATTACGGACAGAAACCATTTGCAATACTCCTCTGGATTTGCAATGGGTCAGGCCAGTCTTGTGAAGGTCATCGAGATGATGGCTGACCGAGAATCAATTACGGGACAGGAAGATGATCCGGATTCTGTCACGAATACATAGGATCAAAGTTGCGGTTGCTGCGTCTGTGCGGACCAGCAAACGAATACAAGCACAATATGTCAGATGAAACAATGAGTGCCGATGCGATGCTCGCTTTGGCCAATGATCACGATGCTGGTGTCGATATCGACAGCCAACCACGGGAGCAGACTCAAAATAAAAACGAGTCAGCTTCGGTTGAGCAAGATTCCTCCAATGAGAGGAGTGCCAGTAAAGAGGTTGATGGTGGCGAGCAAGATGATGTAGGCACGAGCAGTAAGTCAGAGACCGATTCCAAGGCCAAGCAGAAGGAGGAGAAGCCGAAGGATCAGAAGAGCAAATTCGCCCAGGATCAGAATCGAAAGACCAAGACCTGGGAACAAATCAACGCTGAGAAGGAGGCCATCAGGGCCGAGCGCGAGGCGGTGAAGCGTGAACGGGAAGAGTGGAGCAAACAACGGGAGCAATCCACGGTTGCTGATACCAATTCTTTTCGGGACGAGAAGGGTTACACTGCGGAGGATTACGAGGCTGCGGCCAAGGAATTCGATGCGGATGGTGACTCTCAGTTGGCCAAAGCAGCGCGAGCTAAGGCTGATGGCGTCCGTAAGACCGTGAGTGTGAAGCAGCAGCAGGTTCAGCAGGAACGCTTTACGAGGACTTGGGCAGATAATTTCAACAAGTTGTCCGAGAAAGAGACTTGGTTGAAGGATCAGTCTACGCCCGAGTACAAGCGAACGGTTGAGTTGTTGCATCGCATTCCGATCTTAACAACGCTGCCCAATGGGTTAGCCCATGCGGTAGAATTGATGAAGCTCCAAGATACTGCGGGTCGATATCAGTCTGTAGAAGCCGAGAATAAGTCTCTGAAAGAACAGCTCAACAAGCTCCAGCAGAAGACCGCCATTGGTAAAAGCGTTCCGGCAGGACAACTCAAAGCAGAGGAAAAGGATTTTTCCAAGCTATCCCAGAAGGAGCAAAGGGATGCGCTCATGCGAGCGACAAGAGAGTTCGACCGGGAAAGCAACCAATAGCACAACCACAACTAAAATATGGGTATTACTTCTTCATCCACACTAACCAGTCAGTTCCAGAACTACTTCAGCAAGGAGCTGCTCTCGATCGTCCAACAGGAGACGGTTCTTGATCAGTTCGCCATGAAGGCTCCGATCCCTAAGAACAATGGTAACAAGGCCATCACGATGTTCCGCTTCGGTCCTCCGAGCGTTGCTGGTGTCCAATCCCTTTCTGAGGGAACTGCGATTACCACTGCGAACTATCGCGCTCTTGTTCTAAACAGCCTCAGCAAGAGCCTCGCTCAGTACGGTCAGGTGATCGGATTGACCGACATCCTCCGCGCTACGGACTTGTTCAACTCACTCCAGCAGGCCACCAAGACCTCCGGTCTGGATATGGCCCTCTGGGTTGACTCGGTCATCCGTAACGTCTTGGTTGGTTCTAACCTCACTGCGAGTGGTTCCTCTATCGGTTCCGCCGCCGAGGGTGCTGGTACGTTCGATAACTCGGATGCTTGTAACACTGCCGCTTCTTCCGGCGGTATTAAGGTGTACGGCAACCCCGCTACGTTGACCACTCAGACCTTTTCTGGTCTGAACAGTGCTACCGCCGCTGCCGATGCTACGATGACCGCCGCGGCTGTCCTCGATTCCATGACCCGCCTGAAGCGTAACCGCGCTCCGATGATCAATGGAGGCTACGTCCTGGCGACCGATCCCCGTGTTACCCGTGATTTGATGCGCGATTCCGATTGGTTGAACGCTTCCAACTACGGTAACAAGGGCGTCCCGTTCTACAAGGGCGAGGTGGGTTCCATCTACGGTTGCCGCGTTGTTACTCAGACCAACTCGTTTGTCAGCACTGGTTCCGCTACTGCGGCTGATGAGTTCATCTATCAGGCGAGTGCCGCGGGTGGTGGTCTGGCGGTCAGCAAGGACATCATCGCTTCGTTCTTCTTTGGTAACGAGTCGTTCGGTATCCCTGCCTTGACCGGTGATGATCCGTTGTCCCCGAAGGTTGTGATCACCGATACCCCCGACAAGAGCGATCCGTTGAACCAGCTCGTCACCGTTGGTGTGAAGCTGTACTTCGCCGCTCTGCGTTTGGCCGCTGGTAACACTGCCTCGACTGCTAACCCAGTCTGGTACTTGGTGCATCGTACAAAGACCTCTACCACGCTGTAATATGCGACCACAGACGGCCACCATCACGGTGATTGCCGTCAGCCCAAAGGGGCATCATCGAGAAATCGGTGGTGCCCCTTCTCATTCCGCTTGCGGATGTGATGAGGCTGACAACAATGCGCCAATGATTGCGATTCCAGTCGAGGCTCTTTCCACTGACACGGAAGATGGCCAACAGGCTTCCCCCGAGGTTGGTGATGAAGTTCTACTCGATGATGTGCGGGGTATTCTTCGCAAGCTTGAGAACGGTGAAGCTTACGTTGAAATTAAGACCGTAAACGGTATGCCCGCTGAATACGAAAACACGGGAGACGATGCCATGGAAGCAAAGCAGACTATGGATGAAAAAGGCATGCGTAAGATGGCCATGATGCACGACGGCGAGATGGAGTCCTAACATGCCGATCTACACCTTCGAGAACAAAGGCAAGTCCGTGGAGCAAATCGCTCCAATGGGAACCGATTCTCTTGTGATCAAGGGTGAACGCTGGACGAGGCAGCCGGTAGCCCGCTTCGGGGTTACCGGTTTTGCTCGCGAAGCCGAACTCAAGGACAAGGTGAAGCAGGGCTTTAGCCGGATGGAAAACCGGCAGGGTACCCGCTTTGAAAGCACTTTCAGCAAGAATCAGATCCGTAAAATTTGGGACATATGAGCAGCATAGAAACTAACAACGCCATTGAATACTCGATGGGCAATGCGGGCTTCCAGCTCGTGACCTCTACCGCGTTGACCACTGGTCCATTCGTTGCGATCACCACGATTGCCGTCACCACTTTCACTTCGATCACCGGTAATGGAATCAGCGGTACTTGGTCCGCTACCTCTATCCCCGCTGGAATTACGCTTCCTGGACCGATCACAAGCTTCCAGCTTTCCAGTGGTCAGGTGGTCGCGTTCAACGGAATCATCAGCTCCTAACCGTGACACTCGCTCTCGGAACACGATTGGCTTCGAGTGGGTCTGGCGGAAACGTCACGCCCGTCGATCCGCCTGTCTTGCGAAGGGCTATTGTTACCGAGGATGCACAGCCTTTTGCTCTAGAGTTTACTGTTATAGCGGTAGATTTTCTTGTAGCATCAGATGGAACGTATGATGTACTGAGTCTTGAAGGCGGATTGTTATCAATTAACATTTTAACGGAAGCGTCGGACAAATTCATTCTAACAGTTAACTAATATGGCAGACGTAAAAATCACAGCCTTAACGGCCATTTCATTGAATCCGGTTAATCCGGCAACCTTCCCCATTCCAATGGTGGATTTGCTGGATACCAGCATGGCCGCGAGCGGTACCACCAAGAAGGTAACCGTTAACCAGATCCTAGGCTCCGGCGGCACCGCCACCCTCGCCTCCGCCACCATCACCGGCGATCTGACGGTGGACACCTCGACGCTGAAGGTTGATTCGACGAACAATCGGGTGGGTATTCTGACTGCCACGCCTAATGACATTCTTGAGGTTGTAGGATCTGGAGCTACTGGAGTTCGCGTTAGTCGCGCTGGTCTGCCGACTCAGTATGCGACACTTTCCGCTGGAGCGACAGGTCCGACTTTAGATGCGTCATCCGCTCTTGGCGCACTTTCGTTTGGACTTGCTGGCACCACCGCCATGACCCTCAACTCTACGGGGTTGGGGATTGGGATTGCTCCAGAATCAGCCAAATCAACCCGATTGTCTGTTTATCAGACCGGAGATTTGACCGATGAAACTGCTCCGCTGAGTGTTGGAAATACCGCTGCTGGCGGTATGCGGCTATACGCTGGCGTGAACAATACCAACGAGTACGTCTACATTGGATCAGTAAAATCTGGAACAGGTTATCGTTCGTTGATTCTACAGCCGAACGGCGGCAACGTCGGCGTGGGGGTTACGCCGAGTGCGTGGAATAGTTCTTACAAAGCGATTCAGACTCAAGGTGGGGCGGTTGTTTCTGGAACCACTGGACACCTTCGTATCTACCAGAACGCATTTCAGAATGCGTCGAATCAGCAGATTTACGTCAATACCGCAGCAGCCTCTTTATATTCTCAGGATGCTGGTCAGCACTTGTGGTTCAATGCTGCTTCTGGAACGGCTGGCAATTCGTTCTCCTTCACCCAAGCAATGACCCTCGATGCGAGTGGGAATTTGCTGGTGGGGACGACGACGGCTGGTGCTAAGATAACCGCTTTGGCCGGTGCTTCTGGACAGGCTGCGATTTTCCAGCAACCAGCTCAAAACTTCTGGTGTGTTTTGGCTCATAATCAAGCCACATCTGGAGATAACAGCTTTGCCCTTTTTGGAACTGAAGCTTCATTCACTTCGCGTGGATCAATCACTTACAATCGCGCAGGTGGTCTTGTTGCTTACAATGTTACGTCCGACTATCGCTCAAAGGACATCATCGGACCTGTTTCAAACAGCGGTTCTCTTATTGATTCGCTGAAGGTGTATGTCGGAAAGATGAAAGGTGCGACGATTGCACGACCGATGCTAATCGCACACGAAGCGCAAGAGGTTGCTCCTTACTCTGTCACCGGACTGAAGGACGAAGTCGATGCCGATGGCAAAGACAAGTACCAGCAAATAGATGTCTCTTCGTTTGTCCCGCTGTTGATTGCCGAAATCCAATCGCTCCGCGCCCGCGTCCAAACCCTCGAAGCCCGCTAATTTATGACCATCCTCTGGATCATCGAACGCCTTCTCGTCAAGCCGACCGAAGGCTCCAATCCCGATGTCGTAATCACCGCCGATTGGCGATGCAACGGCACCGACGAAACCTACAGCGGCACTTGCTACGGCTCCTGCTCGTTCCAGCCGCCGAGTGGTGAGTTCACGCCATACGAGGATCTGACCGAAGCGCAGGTCTTGAACTGGTGCTACGAGAACGGTGTCGATAAGACCGCCATTGAGGCAAACGTGACGCAGCAGATCGAGAACCAGATCAATCCGCCCGTGGTTACGCTGCCGTTGCCGTGGGTTCCGGTGCCGCCTCCGGTTAAGGTTGCGGAGCCTGTGGTTATCGCTGACGCTCCCTCCGCATGATCAAGATAGAACTCACCCAGGAGCAGGCCAACAGCCTCCTCCAACTCATCGACATTGCCATCAAAGCCGGTGGCTATCAGAACGCTAAGGTAGGCGTTCCTTTGGCAGACTTAATCCTCGCAGCCGCTCAACCCAAGCCCGAGTAATGGAACCAACGAACAGCAGCACCAGCCCTGGACTCAGCCTAGCAGCAGCAGCAGGGGCGACCGCTGTTTCGTTTCTTCCGGTGCTCACTGACTGGGTAAGACTTATCACCGCGCTGATAGGCTTACTTTGCGCCTGCTACGGAGCATATCGATTATTCCGCTCTAAATGAAAAACACGAAAACAACTCTCGCTGGTCTTGGTGCAATCCTTGTCGCTGTTGGTGGGGCCTTACGGGCTGCCTTCGACGGTGATCCCAGCACCAACATCGACATCGCCTCGACCATCGCAGCGGTCACTGCTGGCCTCGGCCTAATCATGGCCAAGGATGCCGACAAGACCGTCATCGAAACTAAGCCGTGAACTGGGTCTATCAGATCCTCAAGGCTCTGTTGGATTGGTTCCGAGAAACACCACCCACCGATGTGCAACATGGTAAAGCTCCCGAGGCCCTCAAGAGCGATCTGGCTGACCGCATTGTTGACCTGCCTGGGCTGCCAGATGACCAAGGTGGTCCTGGTCCCTTCCGGTGATCCGGTGATGCTGGCCCAGCCAGTGAAGGCCAGCGTCTACGGATTCGATTCTGATAAGAAGCTGGTGGGGCCATCCAAGGTGGTGCTGCCGGCAGGTTGGTACGTTTTACCGAAGAACTGATATGGGAACACCACTCACAGGCAGTAGCGTTGCATCGACCTACACTGGCCTACTCAAGAACTCCGACAACTCCACCGTAGGCGCAACGCTCAAAGCCATCAGCGACGGCAGCGGCAATGACTCTGCACTCCAGATTTCCAACGTCGCAGTCAATACTACCGGAGACTTCAGCGTAGCCACTAACAAGCTCACGGTGGCCTCTACAAGCGGCAACACGGCTGTTGCTGGTACTTTGGCCGTCACCGGGGCTACTAGCCTATCAAGCCTCGCTACAAGCGGTGCAGCGACCATAGGCGGTGCGCTTAATGTTACCGGAGCAACCACGCTCACCGGTAACCTCACGGTCCCAGGAAACCTTGCGGTCACTGGAACATCCACTCTGACCGGTAATACCGCAGTTACCGGTACCCTAGGGGTAACCGGAGCAAGCACACTAGCAAGCGTTGGAGTCACCGGAGCCGCTACCGTTGGGACTACTCTCGGAGTGACAGGAGCGGCTACCGTTGGAACCACTCTTGGGGTAACTGGAGATGCAACGCTGCAAGCAAACCTGATTGTTAACGGAGACACTACGCTTGGAAGTGCACCGGCAGATCTCGTATCCATTCTTTCAAATCAAATCACGGTTCCAAACATTGATACCGTTTCAGTTGATCTTTCTGCCGATAAGGTGCTGATCACTGACGCAAGCGATTCGAGCAAGGTTAAGGTTGTTGCCGCTAGTTCATTGGGGATAAGTGCGACAACCGCTCCTCAAGTAAAACAGACTTTCTATAAAGACTCTACCGCTGGTGCGAGTCCGTTCGTTGCTACAAGTGCTGGATCTGGAACTGAGATAACGGTGCTCACCACATCGATTACTCCTAGGTCTATAGCTTCAACCGTATTGGTTACTATAGCGGTAAATTACGCAGGAACAAATATCAATTACGGAGCATTCAGGATAACTCGCAATGGAACAGAGATTGGGTCAAATAACATTGGATCCAGTTTATACGGCATTGCTCCTTTTACAGGAATTGGTCCTTACAGCTCCGAATTCTTTAACAGTCAGTTCATCCAGATTCTTGATTCACCTGCATCCGCATCTGCTGTGACTTACAAGATTCACTTGTACGCAACTGGTGCTACGTTCCCGTCAATGTGGGTTAACAAGACGTACCAAGATGTTCTAAGTGGAACAAACTCATCTTCCGCTGCCCGCGTCAGTTCCTCAATGATCTTGCAAGAATACTTCGCATGAAACCCTCCGAAGCGGCTCAGGCGGCTTGCGATAAGCTGTCGTTCACAGACTCGGCTACCATCGCGTTGGCAAAGAAGTTCTGTATCCGCCGCTACTCAATGATCTGGGATTCCTGCCTGTGGAACGATACCCTCGGCATTATCTCTCACCCGGTCACCGCCGGAACTGAGATCGTCACTCTCTCCGATTACGTCACCTCCGCTTACGCTTCAGGGACCGGTTACAACACTTTCATCGACTTTCCCGTAGCCATCCGCTTCACGGTCACCGGAGATACTGATGGCATCGAAGTGCCCGCCGCTGAATGGGTCTCGTTCTTCCAGCTCGATCCCAACACCTGGAACAACGTCGATAGCCGTAAAGCCACCCCCGGCAACTTTGTTAATTGGACTCGATTGATCGGTGGAGCTTATGGCGAGGCCGGTGTTCCGCGCATCAAGCTCGTTCCCACACCCAATGCCGATGGAACATTGTTCATCCTCGCCAAGAAACAGTCGCAAATGCGGCAGTTCGGTGAGGCGGTCACCATCTCCAACGATACCAACTTTGAGTTGCGAGGCGTAGAGAACGCTCTAATGGCCTACACTGAAGGCGATCTTCTCGAATACTCTCGGCAGTACGGTAAAGCCCAAGCCAAGTTCCAAGAGGGAGCCGCTCAAGTCGCCATCATGAAAGACATGGAACGCGGCCAACAACAGCAAATCAGCCGCATCATCCCAGATAGCTTGTACGATTACACGTTCCAAGACATCCTGTAATCCGCCATGCCATTCCAATCCTCAGATGCTCTCGATGACCAGATGCTTCTGGATGGAAGCACTGGGTTTTCAACGGGCGTAATTTCAGCCACTCGTCCCGATGGCATTCCTGCGACCAGCATGGAATCGGCCATCAACATGGACTATGACGACTTCGGCAATCTCGTTACTCGTCTAGGAGCCGTTTCACTGGCAGGCAACAGCATCGCGGCCAACTGGGAGGATATTATCACCAACTGGGAGTCAACGACTTCCAACTTCGGAAGCAATCTCCCCATCAACGCGACGGTATTGTCCGGTTTTTACTTCGATACAGCCGCATCCGAACGCCTCGTCATTGCTGTTAATGACCTGAATACATCCGTTAAGAGCCTCTACTACGGATCACCCGGCGTTTCCTACAACCTGATCTCGGGTTCAACGCTCAACGCTTCCGCTTCCTACGTCTATTTTGCTCAATTAAATGACAAATTGTTTTATTCGGACGGTCTTGGAACGCTTAAATACGTCTCAAGCGCGAACCTCAACAGCTCCACCACAGCCGGCAAGATCAGCCGTATCGATGTCATCAATCAGGGATCGAATCTTGGCTCTATTCCGACGATAACCGTCGCAGCCCCTCCCAGCGGCATCACGGCTACGGCCACTGCGGTTGTTTCTAACGATGGTAATCTCGTATTCATAACAATCACCGATCCCGGCAGCGGATATACGACCGCTCCAGCGATTACTATTTCTCCTGCCGCCTCGTCTCACGCCGTAGCCTTCGTATCGCTCACGCCTCCTGCCAAGCCGATCTATCTCACCACCCACACCAATCGGTTATTCGCAGTTTCCGCGGATACATCCATCCAGCCCGATACCCTCTACTTCTCGGATATCCTCGATGGAGAATCTTGGGATCCTCTCGGGTCTCTTCGGATCGGTGGCGATGGCGATCCCATCAAGGGACTTTACTCTTGGTTCGGCTATCAACTCATCGTCTTCAAGGAACGCTCTATTTGGAGCGTAAATGCCGATCCTTTGCAGGATCCTGCGGATTGGGTTATATCACTCATCAGCGGCAATATCGGCTGCTCATCGCACCGGTCCATCACCGCGGTTGGTCCTGACGTATTCTTCTTCTCTCGTGACGGCATCCGATCTCTTCAGCAGATCCAAGCCGGTACCCAGACCAGCGTAGGTCTCGCGCTCTCCAGCCCGATCAACGACCTCATCAGTCGCATCGACAAAACCAAGCTCGACCTCTGCGACGGTGTGTTCTGGAACAACCGATACTTGTTGGCTGTTCCATTCATCAGCGATGAACCAGCGATCCTTGGAACCGAAAGCGAGTACGCACTTCTGACAGAGAACAGCATCGATATCGCCTTCGAAGGCGCGCTCAACGAGAACAACGCGGTCATCGTCTACCACTCACTGGCCCGCTCTTGGCTTGGTTACTGGGACAACTGGATCGTAAACGACTTCATCCCAACCTCGTTCTCAACATTTGGACCCGTCCTCATGTTTGCCGGAGATGTCATCTCGGTGTCAGCGGGAGCGGGCCAGGTCTGGTCATTCAACGATTACCTCCCGAACACCCGGTTGTCGCCGGTCTCAAGCTCCGCATACACCGATGGCGGTGCGAATTACGAATCCACGGTGATCACCAAGGCTTACAACCTCAACGAACCCATCCCCGACAAGATCGGGTACAGCGTCCAGTTCGCCTTCGATAACCCGTACACTACCGCCACCACGACCGCCGCAGTGTCGTTGGCCAAGGATATGTCGGACACATTCGTGACTCTTGATTCCGCGCTGGCTATCACCTCAAGCCAGAAGTTCCTGAAGGCTTACAACCTCATCAGCCAAGGCCGCTGGAATACTTTGCAATTCAAGGTAACCGCAGACGCTGGTCGTTTGTCTCTGCAATCCACCATTCTCTCTGGCTTCGTTGATTCGGTCAGACCCCAGCAATGAGCGCATTTCCAACGATTAGACTGATACAAACGCTTGAGCAAGAAACTCAAGTTCTTCAAGCTGCACGGGCAAACAACGACTCAATCAATTATCCAACCCATGTGGTTGAAAGAAATGGAGAGATCATTGGTGCGTCATCTATTGCAAGAGTTCCGCTTCTGTTAGTTTGGAATCACACCGAAAGGGTTTCAGCTAGAGATAGCATGCACCTCAAAGGGGTTTATGACTCTATTATGGAGACAAAAGGGTTTCCTAAGTATTTCATAGCTTGCAACGAAAGAAGTCCATACAACTCGTACATGAAGAGATTTGGATATAAACCTATTTGGAAAACTGAACTTTTTGAAGGAGGAGTATGAATATAGATTTTAATACATCAAGGGTTTTAGCTCACAGCGTAATGCTGTTTGCCAAAGATGACTGGGCTAAAGATTACTCATGCATTCCTTGGGGTTCCCCGCGGATGTGTGGAGGTAATGATTACAAAGCTCCGGATTTGGCAGCGGCTAATAGAGCGGCTGTAGAGGCTAATGCTGAAACATTTCCAAAACTAAGGGCATTAGAAGCAGCCGCTAAACTCGGCAGGAAAATCGAGGTTGATGGAAAGACTTATGATTTTAGCGAGACTGGCGACATTCAGGTTGCTACAGCATTTGCAAGGGCTGCTGCTCAAATTGCGCCAGAGCTTGCAGGCAAACAGCTTGAGCTTGCCAAGCAATTTGGAACTCAGTTTTCTCAACAGCGTCGAAGCGAGCTGGAGGCTCTTGATCCTGAAAAGTTCAAGCTCTACGACCAGTTCCTCCAAGATGTTAAGGGAGATGCCGCCGCCCCTGATACGCGGATAGAGTCGCCAACCTACGAGAAGGTTGGGATGCCTGGTGCCCAACAGGATACCGGGGCCTCTCAATTGATCCGTAGCGAGCTTGAACGCCAGATCCAGCAGGGTCTTTCTCAAGTTGGCACTCTGGATCCAAGCATGGAGCGACGAGTCCAACAGGCTGCTCGCGCTCGCGGCAGTTCCATTGGTAATGTTCTTGGCAATCCTTCGGCTATTCGTGAGTCACTCGCATTGCAAGACGCTCTTGGTAACGCCAACTCTCAACGCTGGAACGCTGCAATGGGATTGCTTCAGAGCGGTCAAAGCACAAGCGATACCGCCAATCGGAACGCACAGGAAGCCTTCCAGAACATCCTCGCGGCCACTGGCCAACGGAACACTGCGGCGCAACAGAGCTTTGCAGGCCAGATGGCTTCGCAGCAACAGATGTTGGCTGGTCGCCAGCAGAACATCGCCAACGTACAATCCGCCTTGGGACTCCAACCAATTGTTGGGCAAGCGGCAAATCTTGGAGGTCTTCAGCAAGGTTCTACTCCGTTTATTTCTCCTCAGTACACTTCAGGAATGCAAATGGGTTCTCCTTCGGATCTTCTAAAAACAGGAAGCAACTTTGCACTCACAAACGCTCAGAACCAATACACCTCTGATCAAGCCAACTCCTTCATGAACCAGTTCCAAGGGTATGCTAGTGGAATTGGAAAACTTGGAACATCCTACGCGGGCTTCGGACTTGCCGGATGCTTTGTCGCTCGTGAGTGTATCCCCGATCAGTGGGAGGCGTTCTACTTCTGGAAGGAACTCGTTGGACCCAAGTGGTTCAAGAGCTTCTACGACAACAATGCTGAGAAGTTCGCGAAGTGGCTCAAGGACAAGCCGAAGGTAAAGAAGCTTGTGGCCAACTGGATGATAGCTCGAATCAACAGCATAATCCCTAAAAACTGATATATGCCTATGGCTGACGCAATCGATAATCTGGCTCAAGACCTGAATCAGGCCAATGCCGTAGATGAGTTTCCGGGATATCCCGG
>Ga0209596_1000986_pt1 | contig 25237 bp, 21 predicted proteins | sample M_130807_MF_Meta_FD_187314 | JGI IMG/M metagenome (GOLD analysis project Ga0209596, IMG submission 187314) | Freshwater microbial communities from Lake Montjoie, Canada to study carbon cycling - M_130807_MF_MetaG (SPAdes) (version 2) | ecosystem: Environmental > Aquatic > Freshwater > Lake...
CTATATTTAATTTACATTTTACATCTTTCATATTATGCCCAATATCGTGGCAACCTTTGCAAACCTTACGATGCGCGTCTTTAGGTTTTTCTTGTATCATTTGTCTAATAACGGAATTAAAATTATTCTTATATTTACATTGTGGTTCTGTTTTCACAGAATGTCTAATATTACAAACATCGCATATTTCATTCCACACAAGTTTTATTTTTTTTGGAAGCATTTTATTATAATAAATTAATAATTGATTGATTTTTGTTTATTGAGTTGTTTTATAATTATAATTATAATAAAGTAATTCAATTTTATATTTATTAAATAATCGTTTTACACCTTTGGACATTTAAAACGCCGATTTAATATAACATATTAAATTGATTTTTTTAATAAGTTATTCATATTATCAAACACAAAAGAAAATGAAACACTGGATTTTTAGAGTAAATAATGGGGATAATTTTCGTAATAGTATATATCCATTTTGGGGAGTAAAACGAGGAAAAAATGGATGTATGAAGACAATTATAACTAAAATAAAATCAGGGGATATATTGTGGTTTATGACATCTAAAGCATTTGGTGGTAAATTAATAGGAATGGGTGAGTATTGTGGATTTTATGATAGAAATGATGAACCTTTATTACATATTAATACAAAAACAAATGAAGAGCAAGGTTGGAAAGGCGATGAATGCTGGGATATTCAAATACACTATTTAAATCTATATATTACAGAAAAACAAAATATTACGGCGTGTATACAATGTGGCAGTAATATTTTAGAATACGAAACATTCAAAGATAAAATAACTAGTAATTTATATGAACATTATAAAAATTATAAGTTTTATTCTGAACCAAAACTATTTAAATCGGCGTTTTAAATGTCTAAAGGTATAAATGGCTAAAATTGAATTACTTTATTATAATTATAATTATTATAATTATAATTATTATAATTATTACACATTATACAAGATAAAATGTCTGGATATATTTATTGTATTACTAATTCTCAATACAAATTTGACGATATATATAAACTTGGTTATACCGCTATTAATCTACCAATAGAAGATACGAAAAAAAAACTTTTACAACGATACGAAACATATTTTGTTAATGCTGAATGTATGATGTTATTTTTAGTAAGACAACCAATTAAAGCAGAGCGTCGATTATTTGAATTGTTACGAGAATATAATACCCAAAAAGAAATATTTAAAGCAAATTATGATTTAATAATTAAACCAGCGTTAGAACAAATTAAAAATGAGTTTAATATTGATATTAAAGTAGATAATAAGGATAGATATATTGGTAAAATTAATAAGGTGGTTAAAAAAATCACCTATTATAGCAAAAATATAAGGACACTTATAATATTTATAAGTAAGCAATTTAGTCTTATGCCAAATGAAAAATTAAATAAAAAGAATTGTATTAATATTCAAAACATAAGTTCACAATTTCAAAATTATGAAAGCATGACTACACAATATCGTCTTACTAAACAAAAGATAGATAAAGGATTGCTTGATAATCTAATGAGAGAAGTTAAAGTAATATTATTGAATAATATGGATTATGATGATGTTAATCTAAATATATTCTTGGATAATATATTAAAATTATAAAATTAGTCAGCGTTTTAAATGTGAAAATGTGTAAAAGAGATTTACATATTTTGGTCCCAACTTTTTCAGTGTAAGCGAATCAATTGAAACATGTCTAAAATTTGCTCACCATCGCCTCCAGCATTGCATTACTATCTACCGCAATATCATAATTGTGTTCCATTACTACATAACACCGCAAGCACGCCAACACGTCCATCATCGCGTTATGTAGTCCGTCCGGGACGCTCTTAAACAGATGCTGGTGGAGTTCACTCAATTTCGGATATTTAAAATAAACTTCCCCTTCCTTGCTCGTCACAGGGATTTTACACAAGTCTACACTATTTTTCATAGTACAATATTCGGGTACTCGGACTCCTATCGTTGTAAAATGTTGTTTCATTTTATGGCGTATACTTTCCACCATAACGAGGCGTTTATCAAAGGAAATATTATGCCCGACAACGACATCACAATCTTGTAGACACGCATTAAATTTATCTAATACCGCTTTAATGGACACGCCTTCATCATCACTAATCTCGGGTGTTATTCTATGAATCGCAATGCTTTCGGGTGATATGGTAACATTCTTAGGGATTTTTATAATATAATCACGACAATCAATGGTCATTTTTTCTACAGTATCATAATAGATATAACTCAATTGAACAATATAGGGCCATTTTTCGGTATCGATAATAGATGCGTTTTTCTCTGTTGGTAATCCAGTGGTTTCAGTATCAAATACCAAGACCTTCATTTTTTATAATATCATAGGATTATGTATCTATTATATTTTAATAGATATATAAATCAATTTTACATTGTAATATTATAATTTTAATATACTTTTCCCTATTTATTTTTTATTTTTTATTTTTTGTGTGCGTTTCTTACCACCTAGTTTAGTTTCATTTATAGGCATAGTCATGGTCTCAGTTCTAGATATACCCATAGTTGTAAGCGGTATAGATTCCGTCGATAATGTTTCAGGACTGAGATCCATCAACATGTCATCTGCTAATTCTTCTTTATTAATTACATTAACTAAATCTCCTAATGCCATCATACCCTCTCGTATTTCTGGTTCACTTTCAACAAGTGTATTAATATTGATATATACTTCATTGGGAATCATATAAGAGGTATATTCTCTAGTTGCAGTAATAAGAACCCATAATTTGTTCCATTCAGCAGAGGGTATGTTTTGATCTTTATAAAAATCGATTGTAAAATCCAGTTGAAATTTAATCAATATGAATAAACTATTCAACATAATTAAATCATCTTGTAATTTACGCATAATAGAACCAACACTGTTTGCTCTATCCCAATCACGTTTTTTATCTTTATACAACTTAAATAGTTTAAAACGAGTTTTTCGTGATTGTATTTCATCATTAACTAATTGAATAACACCACTTTTTGTTATAGCTGGATCATTTCTTAGTGTTTCCAACATGTCATTTGTAGAGATCCCCAAGATATATTTGTTTATTTCCGCAATTTTAATGGTAAGTTGTTGTTTAATTAGTTTATTCGGTTCTATAAATTTATCTAAACTGGATAAATCAATACTTTTTGCATTAGATCTAAAGTTGGTTTTTTTTATATTTGCATTCTTAATTAATCCATTAAACAATGCTTTTTCTTTGTCGACTAATATGGGTAATGCACTGTCATCTTTATGATTCAACATTTGTTTTTCTAAATTAAAAAGTTCATCATAATTTAACCTATATCCTTCATTGTTAAATATATAGATCACCATCATTTCATTAATTTTATCAATAAGTTCATTTAATCGATAACTGCTTTCTATTATTATTTCTACTTCTGCCAAAAACTGTTGAATTTTTTGATGGGACTTGTAAAGATCATATAATTTTTTAACAAATAATAGTGTTCCTACCAATATTACACCAATCGGATGTATTTTTATAATTTCAGTAACCGTTTTTGTAATAGTACCTAATGGAGACAATGTATCGTATAATGCAGATGATATTTGTTTGGTATAATCTATTTTATCAACATTTTCACCAAGAGTATTTATGACATCAATCGGTTTTTGTAATACATTATCAACTTTATTTGCCGTTGTAAGTGTTTTTCCAAGTGTCGTATCATAATAATCTGATTTTACAATATTTGCTTGCTCACCTAAACTACGTATTGATGGTGAAGGTGTTACTGGCATTGAAGGTGTTACTGGCGTTGAAGGTGTTACTGTTTGTTTTTTCCTAAAAAAATCAAAAAATCCACCCCCTACAATTCGTTTAGATGGATATGATTTTTTTTTCTTAATGCTATTTTTTTTTCGTTTAAAACGGAAATTTCTTTTTGTTACCATTATATATATTAAATATATAATAGTATAAAAAATAAAGGGTTTCACTCTTTAAAACCCATTATTTTTTTATTTTTTATTAAAAGGGTTCCACCCTTTAAAACCCGTTATTTTTTATTTTATATTTTTTATTTTATATTTTTTATTTTATATTTTTTATTTTATATTTTTTATTTTTTTTTTTTTATTTTATATTTTTTATTTTATATTTTTTATTAAAAGGGTTCACCCTTTAAAACCCGTTATTTTTTATTTTTATTTTTTATAAAATAAATACTGTTTCTATTTTTTCTACTCTCGCACTCTGCTTTCCAGAGCGGCAATCCTTTTTTCCAGGCGGAAACCTTGCTGTGTGGTGGGGTTAATATCACACTCGTTTTCCATCCCTACAAACCCATTTTTCCGTGTAAATGGAAAACCCATTAATAAATCAATTTCATGTGTAAACACTGGCGCTTGCGTTTCCCAATCATACAAACCTTCGATTATTCGTTTTAATGAACCTTCCATACGATCGATCTGCTCTTGCTGTTTCTGTATTGTTTTTACATTCTCTTTTTCTTTTATTTGCAGATCAGAAACAACTTGAGACAAGTTTGCAATTTCTCTAGTGTTTTCATCTCCTTGCCGAGTGGTGGGCATTATATTTTCATCTAATGAACAAGAGCCAACCATTTCATTGCCCATCAATAAATTTACATGATGTTTCAATACTTTTGATTGAGTCTCTTGATTGAACATTCCACCAAGCAATTGATATACAACCTCTTGTATCTTGTGCTGTTTCTTTTTTTCTTGTGCCACCACTTTCTTCAATTCTGCCAAGTCGTCGGCATCTTTTTTCAATTCTTCCAAGTTGTCGGCATCTTGTTGTTGTGCCTGTGCCTGTGCCTGTTTCTTCGCGTCCAGTTTCGCTTCCACGTCCAAAATGAAAGCGTAAGCGGTCGCACACATCATCACAAAAATCCCAACCACCGTCGGGTTTAACATCGTCACAAAGGTAAACATATCCATTTCAACTTTCAAAGTTCGTTCGTTTTCTCGTTCGTTTGTTTGTAATGTGCTTATTGCTTCCTCTTGGAAAAGCATTTCAAATTTTTATTAGTATTTCAATTTTCTTCATTTTATAAAATTGGTTGTAATTTTATAAAACTACATATAGCATAGGTCAATGCTATCTCGGTCCCACTCCGGTTCGAACGGAGGACCTTTCGGTTAACAGCCGAACGCTCTGCCAACTGAGCTATAGGACCACATTAACTATAGGGTAAATCTCTTTAAATTGTTTTTAAATATATATAAAAATATTCAATAAAATAAATTTATAAAAAAAACGTGTTTTAAGTCTCCAACCAAAAATCGAGAAATGGACATTTATAAATGTCCAAAATGGCAAAATCGATTGGCAACCCAAAACAGGAAAAATGTGAAAAAGTGATTTTAGAGCATAATGCTCTCATTTTCGTTTTTTCTTGAAAAGTTTGTGAGCATATTATTTTTTTGTGTTTTATTGTTAAAAGTGGATGTTGTTTAGAAAAATCTTATAACAATTTTACTTATATTAAAACATAAATATTAAATATGTATCAAATATATACTATGCCTAAGACTGAAATAGACTATTCTAATACTATTATTTACAAGATAACATGTAATGATCCTGCTGTTACGGATGTGTATGTTGGTCACACCACCAATTTTGTACAACGTAAACATGCGCATAAACAAAATTGTATCAATGCTAAGACAGCAAACCATAAATGTAAATTGTATGAGGTCATGCGTAACAATGGTGGGTGGGAGAATTGGAAAATGGAAATTATTAATTTTTATAAATGTCACGACCATTATGAAGCGAGACAAAAGGAACACGAGTATTTTATTTCACTACATGCCACGTTAAATAGCATTGAACCCATGCCAAAACCCAAACATAAGAATGTTATAGCAACTTTGTTAACAGAAAGTTGCTCAAAAGTTGCTCAAAAATTTTCGTGTCAAAAATGTGATTATTTCACTAGCAAGAAAAGTAGCATTGATAAACACGTAACCACACGCAAACATATCGAGTTAACAAAAGTTAACAACGAGTTAACAGAAAAGTTGCCCTGTAGAACATGTAGCAAGGAATTCAAGTCAAGAGTTGGATTATGGAAGCATAGTAAAACATGTAATGACGCTGCTCACGCTGCTGACGACACCACTGACGACGAAGACGATACACCTAGCGAAAATATGATTGTTAGTACTCAAAAATCCGAACACGACATCAACCAACTTACTTGTTTAGTCATTGAAGTAGTGAAAAACAACAGCGAGTTTCAAAAACAGATGATGGATATGTGTAAGAACATGCAGGCAAATATTAATATGAACAATTGCAACAACAATAATACGACCAACAACTTTAACTTACAAGTCTTTTTGAACGAGTATTGCAAAGATGCTATGAACATCAGTGAATTTGTAGACTCTTTTGAATTAGAACTCTCTGATTTGGAAAACGTCGGTCGTGTAGGTTATATTGAAGGGATATCCAATATAATCATTAATAAAATTAAAGACATGGATGTTAATAAACGCCCCATCCATTGTAGCGACCTTAAAAGAGAGATCATCTACATTAAAGATGACAATGTATGGGAACGCGAAGACGCCAACAATACCAAATTTAGAAAGGTGATTAAAAAAGTGACGGGGAAAAACATTGGTATGCTGTCCGGATGGCAGGAGAGATACCCGGAATGTATGGATATAGAGTCAGACTATAATGACATTTACATAAAACTAATGCAATCCGCCATGGGTCCTACGGATACAGAAGGGACAGAAACAAAAATAATGAAGAAGGTATTGAAGCATATTGTGATTGATAAGAAGATGCTATTATAAAAGGGGAACCCATGTCTGTTCCAAAGGGAACCCAGGTTCCCCTTGGACCCCTCCTTAAAAGGGAACCCAGGTTCCCCTTGGACCCCTCCTTAAAAGGGAACCCAGGTTCCCCTTGGACCCCTCCTTAAAAGGGAACCCAGGTTCTCCGCATTGTAATTTTGCCAAAGTGTTTACCTCGGTTTTGCCACACTTTTCTCAAAAGTGCCGACAGAGACCAAACGTCTTCCTATGAAAAGGACTAATACCATGTTCCCGAATACCTGCCATGTGTTTCGCCGTACCATAACCTTTATTGCTCAATAAATCATATTTTTCATCCAAATACGGGTGTTCTTTACACAATTCTTCTATATAGGTATCCCTCGACACTTTTGCCAAGATAGATGCAGCAGCAATTGCCGAGTATTTATTATCACCGCCTTCAATACATACATGATGTACTTGTACCAGACCCACGTCGTCATCATACAGCATCAGCGGTTTGAAATCATTACCATCAATCAATAAATGATATTTATTATAATCACGAGAGTGTAGTACACCTTTAATAGATTTATGCATAGAATTATGCGTAGCATTTCTGATATTATGTTGATCTATTTCCGATTCAGTAGAATAAGAGACACTCCATGCCAAGGCATGTTTTTTTATATACTCGGCAGCCTCTCTAATCTTTTTCTCAGAGTGAAATTTCTTGCTGTCTTTCATCAAACTATGGTCAAAACTATCATCTTTAGGTAATATGACCGCAGCGGTATACACACGCCCCATCATCGGTCCTCGTCCTGCTTCATCTACACCAATTTCTATTAACCCATTATCTGTAGCGTAGCATTTATCTAGCACATTTACAACACGTTTGGTTCGGGGTTTTCTAGGTGCTGGCGCTTGTGGTACTGCTTGCGCTTGCGTGTCATCGATAATTTGTAATTTATTCATATTTATATTTAGTATGTAATTAAGTCTACACTTGGCAATAATAAATAAAATCAATTTAATAAATAATTAAATTAATTTCTGTTTATAAATTATAATAATGAAGTTAGGTTTTAAATTAACGGGATTACATTTAATTATGATTTTATTGGGTTCTTTGATATTGTTTTCTGTTTTTAGACCTATTATGGAAGGTTTTGATAATAACGATACCGACCAACCATCACCAGAAAGTCAAATGCATACGATGCTGGGCGGATTAACGGACAAGGCAGAGACATTAATGTACGGACATCCTTATAATTCGAATAAAAACAATTCAACACCATTAGGTGCGGCAGCAAGCACGTTAGGTGCGGGTACAGGCGCAAGCACATTAGATTCGAACGCAAGCGCATTAGGCGCAGGCACAGGCGCAGACACAAGCGCAAGCATGTTAGATGCTACAGCAAGTACAGACAATGGCAGCAATAACTTTTTACAATCTATTTCTGAGAAAACCGGCAATTTGATGGGTAATGGCAATAAAAACAATAATCAAAGTTCCTACATTGGTCCAGCAGGTGATACAGTTATTGTTGATAATCCACGGCAAATGTGGCAACAAGAGCGCATGCCACAGCAGCAACAACAGCAACAGCAACAGCAGCAGTCCATGGGTATACCCAAATCACAAATACCCAACGGCAGCGAAGATATGTATATTTTAAAGTCGCAGGTCGTCCCACCGGTTTGCCCCGCGTGTCCTAATGTATCGGCATGCCCGCGACCTGCTCCTTACCCCCCTTGCCCGCCTTGCGCACGCTGCCCAGAACCATCCTTTGATTGTAAAAAAGTCCCCAATTATAAAAATGGCAGTGAAAATACCTATTTACCCAGACCGGTTTTAGCGAATTTTAGTCAGTTTGGTATGTGAAACAACCTTCATCATGGTATGTAGTGAAAACAATATAAATATAGTCTACTTTATATTTATATTATAATGAGTCAGCAACAGCAGAAAGATATAAATAATTTAAAAAAGAAACTAGAAGAGGAAGCATCTGTAAAAGTCAAACAACTATCGTCTACAAACACAACAACACTAGATAATTTAAGTAAAATAATGGAAGCAGGTTCTAAAGAATTTACAGAAAAAACAGGTCGTCCCATGACCTATAGTGAAATGAGAGAAATGTATGGTTGATCATCGTGTCTTATAATTAATTCGGGTTCTTGTAAGCAATCGGTATAATGGATAATCGTAGCATAAGACTCTACTTTAAATGGTTTGTAAGTAGGTAATAGTTCATTTTTAGTAGTCAAAAAATAACACACTAACGCATTATTCTTATTAATAAATCGTCCATAGGTTAATAATTCATCTTGTTCTTTAATTTCCGTTTCATCAGTAGATAATGTAAGAGATTTATTATCATATTTTACAAGATAGTTATCTTCTGGTTTAGCGATATGATAAAAATCTTTTGCAAGTTGTGATAAATGTGTAGTAGGAAACCAATAATTTTTAATCGTTTTATCACCTCTAGATATACCAGTTGATCTATAAAATCCCATATGTATAGGGATTTCACAATTATTTATGGTAATGGATGTAACATAAATAATTGGACGCTCATTTATAATAAACAAGGGGTGACATTTTATAGAATTTATATTTTCAACATCTGTTAATCCTCTAAAAATAGTTTGTAAAGTGGTTTCCGCAGTATCTTCATTTTTATACATGTATTTTAACATGGAAACAATAGTTGCTTTGCGAAATGGGTAGGGATGTGGAGGTGGTATGATAACTTTCAGTGCGGGTCTTTGCATTTAATATAGTATATATTTTACACTTTATATGTGTTTATAATACATAAACGAAGTAAAATACATTAAACATCACGTGTCTTGATACACTTTTTATCAATTTGTAGAGTTTTACATTTTTCTTCTTGTGGAACAATTTTAATAATACACTTGGATTTTTTCCCATACAGCGGTTCAGTACATCCTTTTTCTTTTTTATTTTTATTTTTTAATGTTTTCTTAATATTTTTAATGATGTCAAATACTTTTGGTTTTTCATCTGTACAGCGAGAACGAAAATGCTCATAACGTTCGCGCACATCGCAATAAGAAAGACCCGACTTTTTTCCCAACATTTTATTTACAGTTTCGTGTAATTTATAAATATATCTAGAAAAACTATCCCGATCTTTCATCTCTGCCATTGTAAGTGGACTAGACTTTAAATTATTTGTTAAATTTTGTCTACAATATTTACAGGGTAATACATGGCGCAAACTTAAAACAAACTCTTTGTAGTTTTTTTTATCTTCCAGAGTTGGTTTCACCGGATAATTAAACGACATTATATGTAGAAAATGCCACATACTCGGTCCCCAGACTGCTGTCAACATGCCATCCCCACTATAATAATCTTTTTTTTTGAAAACTCGCTGGGTTTTGTTTTTTGAAGCCATACTATTTTATTATTCTATACTATTATTAGAAATAATAATAATACAAAATAATAATAAAAATAATAATAAAAATAATAATAATAATAATAAATTATATAAAACGAAAATTAAAAATGTCTACCTTTCATAGTTATTCGCACAATACAAAATCTATTTATATTATCATCAGCATTGCCCTTTTACTATTAATCATCACCAACATAGCACCTATTGGTTTAAGTATGACTAAAATAGTCGTTGGCAAAATAATTGCTTTGGCACTTATTGGTTATGCTTTATATAAAAATTGCCTGGAAACGAATAATTTGGTCAAAGGATTTCCTGATTTATTTAGTGACCAAAGTTTAACAGGTATCCGGAACAACGCACTGCTCAGTTATACATTATGTATTACTATGTTGGTTTTATTTTTATACGTGCTTAAGGGTGTTTTCTTAGTATAGATCTGATTCGACTCATTTCATTTATTTTTGTTTCACTTACATTTTCATTTACATTCATTTCATTTACATTTCCAGTCATTTCATTTACATTTCCAGTCATTTCATTTACATTTCCAGTCATTTCATCTACATTTTCATTTACTTTAGCACAACCCTTAACATTCATTATAGATTTATAATACGCAGTATCAGTGGTATAGTTACTACGCAATATCTCTACATAAACACCTTCAGCATTTTTGAACAACATTATCAGAGATATAATATCTTATTAAATAATCTTTATAATGATTCGTTTAATAATTTATTCTACTATAGTATATATATATAACACAGGAATGGATATGATTAGAAAAAATATGTTATCCGTTGTTTCAAACAGATATTATATGATGGTTTTTATTATAACGCTTTTCTTTATCGCTGCTGCCTTGTACACCTATCGGCGGTATGTAAGTAAAAAGATTAATCCGTCGTATGTTGCTAACAATGAATTTATACAAGAACCCAAAAAATCAGATGTAGTAGACTTGTATTACTTTTATACCACCTGGTGTCCGCATTGTAAAAAATCTATGCCTATTTGGCAGGCATTTAAAAGCGAAATTGGCGATAATAAATTTAAAGGTTATCGGATTAACTTTTTAGAGGTGGATTGTGATAAAGATAAGGCAACTGCCGATAAGTTTAATGTACAAGGTTACCCGACGATCATGTTGATAAAAGGTAACCAAAAAATAGATTATGACGCAAAACCAAGCAAAGATACGTTGATTGAATTTCTCAATAGTTCATTATAAAAAGGGGTTTACCCCTTTAGAACCCCATTAGGGTAAACCCCATTACGCATTTAAAACGCCGATTTTACAATAGAACTAATTTTTTCTAAAATATTTATCCATTCTTTACCTTTATGAAGAATGAATAAATTATCTATTCTATTCTTTACTTCTTCCTTACAATTGTACTCGGTTGTTTCAGAATAGTTCATACTTGTTTGTATATGCTGATTACATCTAGCAGATTGGAATGATAAATTTTCTGGATTATTTAAACCACCTTGATTTAATGATATAAGATGTCCTATTTCCCATTTAATGTAATTAATTTTCCATCCTCCATTCATCGGAGAGTTCCAAGCACGAGGTAGCATATCTTGATACTCATAAATTGGTTTATTATCTTGATTTTCAAAAACTAAATTACCTAATTTTTGAAGCAATTGTATTAATATTTTTTTATATTTTCCACAAGAACCATAGCATTTATATGCTGTTTCAGCAAATTGTTTAATTGCTCTTTCTTTATCTTGAATATATCTATTTGGATTATTTAATAAATTTTTACGATGCTGTAAAAGGGTAATTTGTTCGTTATGTTCTTCCATTCTTATTTTGTGTATAAAATATTATAAATTATAATATTGTATAATCAATTTTATAAGTAATTTATAATTAATTATAAATATAAAATCGGCAACGTTACCCTTAAAGAAAACCGCACAGGGTGAGGTTTTAAATCTTCAAGGGTGTAAATGTCAAAAGGTGTAAAATCCCATAAAGAGGGTAAACTCCTTTTTATAGGGTTTTACACCTTCGCACATTTAAAACGCCGACGTGTTGGCGATAAATGAGTTGCGAAGGTAACGTTACTTTGCGCATTTAAAATGCGCAAAGGTGTAAAGGGATAACTACTCCTCATCACCTTTTTCTAAAAACACTTCCCCCTCCCCTACTCCCTGTTCAATCAACCCCGATCTCCGTTCTTCCGTGGAGAGTGCTGTTACCCACGACCCCACCCCCTCTAAACCTTCTACCCAACACCTCACTGTATTTTTTATATCCTCCTGTGCGGATTCCGTATCAATATGCTTCTGCATTTTCCGCATCAACACCATAAAAAAATCCACCACCGAAGATTCTGCCATTATTTTCTGGTCATCCAAGGACCAGATATTTTTAAACGCCAAAATCTCTTCTTTATCGATACAATTTTGTTGTTGAATACAATCATTTAACGGATAGATATTGAGTAGACCGCCATCGATATAACACCCACCCTCATCGCAAATAGGTTTAAACAAAAAAGGAAACGCAGTAGTCATACATAGTGCTTTTATAACCGACATTTTCGGATGGGTCGTGTGCGAAATGTCTACTTTATCCATTAAAGTAGTATTTAAATTGGTCGTGTACAGATGAATATCTATTTTATTAAAGGCATATAATTCTTCTAGGGTTATATCGATGGATAAATCTTTCGCCTCGAAAAGCGGTTTCAGTGATTCGATAATAAGGGCATCCCCTAGTAAACCTTTAGTATCAAACGCCTCAAAAATAGACACGGCACTTATATTGATAATCTTTTCCCATGGACGTTTAATAAAATAATCGTCTAACCATTCCCAAGCATAATTTAATGAAATAATTACACCCATGTACGCACCAATAGAACACCCATAAATGCTTTGAATATCAGACAGCGACCAAAAACCCTGTTGTGCTAAATATTTCGTCGCCCCATAGGTGAGTAACCCGGCAGGACCCCCACCACTAAACACCAAATGTTTTATTTTTTTTCTGTCTACCATAACATTACTTTCTGTATCTTTATCAGACATTTTGTTATTTTATGTATCGTTTTATCTTTATAACTTTTTTCTCATTAAATGTAAATATACTTTAATTAGATAATATGAATACTATTTTTACATTGGGTAGCGAACCAGATGAACACAATAGTTTAAATTTAGATGATTTATACGAGCGGAAAAAACAATATGATTTGAATACGTTATCTATATATAATAAATTATTGAACCGAATACATAATCGTATTAAAACTGTATCTAGGCAACAAATAAATGAACAATATTGTTGGTATATTGTTCCAGAAATAATCTTAGGTATTCCGAAGTTTGACCATGGTGCCTGTACTGCTTATTTGATTGATAAACTACAAAGTAATGGATTTGTTGTCAGGTATACCCATCCGAATTTATTGCTGATTTGTTGGAAAGATTTTATACCCAGTTATGTGCGCGATGAAATTAAGAAAAAAACCGGGATTGTTGTCGATGGCAAAGGCAATAAGGTTGAAAAGGGCGAAAAATCAGCAACAGCAAACAATAATAATAATGCAACTCCCGATGAGTTGATGTTTCAACGCGGGAATAAATTATCTATTGAAGGTAAAAACAATAAAGAAAAGGATTATAAATCGATCGATTCTTATAAACCTACCGGTAATCTTATTTATAATGAACATTTACTTAAAAGGATTGAAGAAAGGGGAACCCAGAGGTTCCCCTTGAACCCCTCCTAAAAGGGGAACCCATGTTCCCCTTGGACCCCTCCTTTAATGATAACCTAGGTCCCCTTACCTAGGTTTTCTCTTACCCAGGTTCCCCTTGGACCCCTCATCACATTCAATCATATTGTCGTACGTGTGGGAAAACTATATCCAAAAAATGGAAGGAGGGGTCCAAGGCAAGTGAAACAGACCTCGGTTCCCCTTTTTTTATAAAAGTATACTATATAATGAATTTCTTTAAAAAAAGTATAGCATATATAATTTCATTTATTTCGTGTATTTTCGTTCTAGACTATCTTTTGGATTTACCCAAATATATTATCGAAAATGATAAGGTTGTAGATGTATATACACATAAATTCTTTATGAAATCATTCTTGTCTGAAATGTTCATCATTGCTATTTATATTGGTTTATCAGAAATCATTATTAAATTAGCGAAAGTTAAAGAAAACTATCTAAAATTGTTAATTGTTGTATTTACAACTACTATTATTTCGGCATTATTTGTAGCATCGCATAAATATTTTTTAAATACAACTGCATTTTTTAATCGGTTGTTTAAAGCCAGTGGGTGGACATATGTTTTATATGAAATTATTATGGTTGGCACGATATATCATGTGTATGATCATATACTGGAAAAGTTTTTTTAGATTTAGATTAGATTTATATATATAATTTTTTACAAAGTATATATATAATGAATAACCACAATCATAGTTTCATTGTTATGTTTTTTATTATGCTAGTATCTGGATTATTAACAACGATGAATGTATCCGTAGACTCTATTAGAGATGTTCGTTTAAGTATAAATGATCTCTACATGACCTTGTTGATGACAGGATGGATGTTTGCTTTGATGGGATTATATTATAAACAACATAATGTGTTTATAGTTGGAATAATTCTTATTATTTTTAATTTCTGGTCTATACGTACGCAGTTCATGGTGTCACAACACCAATATTTATTAGGCATGCTACCTCATCATTCTATGGCAGTTCACATGAGTAAAAAAGTATTGGAAAAGAATTATGAAAAAAAGGATGGTAATTTTACAGCATTTGTAGAAAATATAATTAAAAACCAATCGGATGAAATTAATTTTATAAAACACTCACTGATTTAATTACTTTCTATTCTTGCGTGACTTTTTGAAAAACTTATTATATCTTTTTTTCCGGGTACCACCGGCAACGCCAGGTGTTGTAGGCGCAGGCACAGGCATAGTTGCAGGCATGGGCGCAGGTATGGGCATCGGTGTAGGCATAGTTACAGGCATGGGCATAGTTACAGGCATGGGCATCGGTGCAGGCATGGGCATAGTTACAGGCATGGGCATCGCTGCAGGCATAGTTACAGGCATAGTTACAGGCATAGGCGCTTGTTCTTGTTCATACACATCAGGTTTAAGTGCATCTTCTTTTATAATTTCATTTTCAACTTCAGTTTCAAATGTAGGTGGTTCTACAACAGCAGATTCAGATACAGATTCAGTCACAAGAGGTTCAGTAACAGCAACAGGTTCTTCTGCAGCAACAGGTGCTGCAGCAACAGGTTCAGCAACGTCCACCGGTTTAATCGTTTCGCTAATATCACTAGAAGTCAGTTCATTATCAATATTGGATTGCAACAATTTTATCTGTTCTTTAGACGTATCAATAATTTGTTTTTCAACAATCGCCTCAAAAATCTCTAAACCAGACAAGAAATCCTGCTCACAACCAATATATAATTCAATAATGAGTTTGCGTGTTTCTTCTACTATTTCTTGTAATGTTTTTTCCGTAAGTTTAGAATTGACAACAATTTCCTTTTTATTGGTCTGTATATTTATATTAAATACAAAAAGTTTATCGATAATAGCAAGCAACTTATTTTGATTTGTTGTCGTAGTATTCATCATCGCCTGGATGTGTTCAGCATACTGCTTAAATAATTTATCTTTTAATGATCCTTCATAACCTGCTGATTTATTATACACGCCATCCGATTTACATCCCACGCTTTTATGAAAATCTTTCAAAGGAATTTGACTAAATGTTTTAATGGTATCAGGTTTGCTATCTATCCCAGTAAAAATTTTATAAAATTGTTCTACATCTTTTTCATAGACGTCTGTTCGCATTTTATCTGTCATACCGATAAAATCGCCTCGATCATAATCATATTTATCATAATACAATTTTTCCAATTCGGGAATGCCTGGTTCATCAAAAAATGTTTTCGTTTGTCCGCTGGCTTCATCATAATTCATCTGACAAAAATTAGGTTTAATACGTATAGTGTCCGCTGTGTCTGCTGCGCTTGCGCTTGTGTCTGTATTATTCACCAGCGCATCTATTCGCTTATTACAAATATTAATAAGTTTTACTTTCACATTCGCTTCTACCGGAATAGAGTCTTTTTCTGCCAAAGAACTGGATACCCGTTCACCAGTTTCATTGGTATACGTATAGACCGGGTTAATCGTAGTAGAAATCGCCGCAAATAAATGAGCGATCTTTACATAATGCTTAGCAATCCCAATACACAATCGCCGTTTTTGGGTCTGGTTACGAACGTCTAAACTTTGTAAATTATCCTTATCTAAAAACATAACCCTATCTTTATTCATATAATTGACTTCCTCTGTTCCTTTTAATCGCTGTGCCAAATAGTCCACCTCTAAATTACTTAGACTATTATTTATTATTTTTGATGTCAGAATAACGAGTTTATTACAATACTCCATATTCGATAAGTTTTTCATATCTTTGAAATTCTGAGTTACTATATAATTAGCAGCAACATAATCTATAATTTGTGATAATGATTTTTTTGGAGTTGTAGAATCTTGCTTATTTAAAGCATTGCCCATTTATCGTTTATATGATATATATATTTATTTTTATTTATAGATATCCTATTATATATTTTTTGTTTAGTATCCGCTTATACAATCGCTTCGCTTATACAATCGCTTCGCTTATACAATCGCTTCGCTTATACAATCGCTTCGCTTATACAATCGCTTCGCTTATACAATCGCTTCGCTTATACAATCGTTCCGCTTATACAATCGCTTCGCTTATACAATCGCTTCGCTTATACAATCGCTTCGCTTATAAAATTGAATTTAAATATTAAATTATTAATAATACTAATTACAATGGCTACAATGGCATCACTTGCGAAAACTAAAAAAATAAAGAAATCTGAAAAAGTAGATAAAAAAGCACTATGGGAGATGTTTGACACCGAAGGTAAAGTTGACACTGACGCCGCAGGCGCCCCCACCGCAGGCGCAAGCGATAAGCAAAAAAAATTAGAATGTGTCTACCGGGCATCGGGTGAGCGCGAACATTGCGAATGTTGTCAATCCCGTTTAGCCACTACCGACGAAGGGTTTCTCGCCTGTTCCAACACCTCGTGTGGTATTATTTACACCGACATGTTAGATCACAGCGCCGAGTGGCGTTACTATGGTGCCGACGATAACCAGGGCAGTGACCCCACCCGTTGTGGCATGCCCATCAACCCACTCCTCATGGAGTCGTCGTTTGGGTGTAAGGTATTGTGTCCCAGCAATTCCAGTTATCAAATGCGCAAAATACGCCGTTATACAGAGTGGCAATCGATGCCGTATAAAGAAAAATCGCAATACGACGAGTTCCAACGGATTACCATTTTAGCGAACCAAGGCGGTATTCCTAAAATCATTATTGACGATGCGATGCGATACCATAAGAAATTATCCGAGGCGAAAACATTCCGCGGTCTTAATCGGGATGGTATTATCGCCGCGACGATTTACATTGCTGCCCGCGTAAACGGATTTCCGCGCACCGCAAAAGAAATTGCCACTATCTTTCATATCGACAACACGAGTGCCACCTTGGGATGTAAGAATGCGATTGCGATCATCAATGAGATTGAAAACGATATGACCAATGAAGATAAGACATCGTTGTGTAATACCACCCCGATCTCTTTTATTGATCGCTATTGCAGCAAACTGAATATAAATGCGGAACTGACCAAGTTGTGCAAGTTTATTGCGATGAAAATACAAAAAAACAATTTAATACCGGAAAACACCCCGCATTCTATTGCGGCAGGTATCGTCTACTTTGTGGCGAACCAGTGTAATTTAAATGTGAGTAAAAAGAGTGTCAATAATGTCAGTGAGATTAGTGAGGTGACGATTAATAAATGTTTTAAGAAATTGGAACTGATACGCGAGCAGTTGATTCCGCAGGTGGTGTTGGATAAGTACAAGTAATTCAATGTGCAGTGTTCTCTTTCAGTGCCTTTGAAACCCCATTTAAAGTAAAAGGGGCATATTTTTACATTGCCTTTAGGAATGTCACTATAATTAATGGGTAAACATGAAAAATAACATTTTTACATTTTTTAACATTTATAAATGTCAGAAGTTGTAATATAATTTTTATTATTTAATTATTCAATTAAGGTACATAACGTACAATTTCATTACGAGTTGGGTCATAATATAACGCGTGCATGTTTGTAACTGAATTTACAGTTCTTATCGGAGCAACATAAAATCCGTTGCTCGCAACGGATGTCAATGATGCTGTTCCTAGGGCATTTATAATAATGGTGTTATCGTGTTGATTACCTAAACCTGCACCAGCACCAATGGCAATAGAATATTGTCCTTGATTAGTATTACCTGCACCAGTACCAATTGCAATAGCATATTGTTCTTGACCAGTTTGACCCGCATTTGTACCAAACGCAATCGCGCCACTTCCTTGACTATTTTGACCCGCACTAGTACCAACCGCAATCGCACAAAAACTTTGTTTATTTTCACCCGCTTGTTTACCAATAGCAATAGCGAAACCTTTATTAGGTGGTATAGGACCAGTAACTCCTTGACCAGTATTACCCGCTTGATGCCCAAGAGCAATATTATATAATGTAGTATCTAAAGTTAAATAATTTTCTATACGTAACACTCCCCCTCCAGTTATATTTAAATTACCACTTGTATCATCAAATGTTAATTTTGAACTGCCGGTTACACCAGTACCATTGTAATATAATACTGATCCGGTGGGTCCGGTAAAGTTAAAACCCGCGCCTGTTGCGCCTGTGCTGCCTACGGCACCTGTTGCGCCTGTGCTGCCTACAGCACCTGTTGCGCCTGTGCTGCCTACAGCACCAGTTGCACCAGTCAATAATGTTCCATATGTAATTTCACAAGAACTTGAATCATAATAAAGAGCGGACGGACCATTTATATTTCTAATCGGAGCAATATAAAGTCCACTGGTCGCAATTGAGTTTAAGGGTTCTAATGGTCCTCGGGCATTTAGAATAATGGAGCGACCGCACTGAGAATTATTAGATATATCCGTACCTGCACCTGCGCCAATAGCAATAGCACTATATCCTTGACTAGTTTGACCCGCATTTCTACCAATAGCAATAGTATTAAATCCTTGATTAGTATTACCCGCATTATTACCAAACGCAATCGCAGATTCTTTTTGACCGGTATAACCCGCATTAAAACCAATAGCAATAGCATTACTATATTGATTAGTATAACCCGCATATTGACCAATAGCAATAGCATTACCTAGATCAGGAGTTACTAAACCACCAGTAACTCCTTGATTAGTATTACCCGCTTGATACCCAAGAGCAATATTTTTGTTTGTAGTAGTATCTAAAGTTAAATAATATTGTATATTTAACACTCCCCCTCCAGTTATATTTAAATTATTACTCGTATCAAATGTTAATTTTGAACTGCCGGTTACACCAGTACCATTGTAATATAATACTGATCCGGTGGGTCCGGTAAAATTAAAACCCGCGCCTGTTGCGCCTGTAATCCCTTGAGGACCAGTTGCGCCTGTGTTGCCTATAGCACCTGTAGCACCTGTGTTGCCTACAGCACCTGTAGCACCTGTGCTGCCTACGGCACCTGTTGCGCCTGTGCTGCCTACGGCACCTGTTGCGCCTGTTATCCCTTGAGGACCTGTTGCGCCAGTACTGCCTACGGCACCTGTAGCACCTGTTATCCCTTGAGGACCAGTAGCACCTGTGTTGCCTATAGCACCTGTTGCACCAGTACTGCCTACGGCACCTGTAGCACCTGTGTTGCCTGTAGCACCAGTACTGCCTACGGCACCTGTAGCACCAGTCAACAACGTTCCATATGTAATTTCACTAGTACCTACATTATAATAAAGAGCGGACGGACCATTATTATTTCTAATGGGAGCAATATAAAGTGCGCCTGTCGCACCTGAGTTTAAGGGGTATTCTTCTCCTCGGGCATTTATAATAATTGTATTGGGGTGTTGATTACCGAAACCTGCCCGAGAACCAATAGCAATCGCATTATCGCCTTGACTAGTTTGACCCGCTTGATTACCAATAGCAATCGCATTTTGTTTTTGATCACTATTACCCGCACCAGTACCAAACGCAATAGCATTACCTCTTTGACCAGTTTGACCCGCAGATGCACCAAATGCAATCGCACTATCTCCTTGACTTGTTTTACCCGCATTTGTACCAAACGCAATCGCATTATTACTTTGGTCTGTATAACCCGCATTAAAACCAATAGCAATCGCATAAGTTTCTTGTTCAGAATTACCCGCATTAAAACCAATAGCAATCGCATTACCTCTTTGATTAGTAGAACCCGCATTTGTACCAAACGCAATCGCATTATCTAGTTGACCAGTTTGACCCGCACCATTACCAAACGCAATCGCACTAGGTCCTTGACTATTTTGACCCGCATTTGTACCAAACGCAATCGCGCCACTTTCTTGACTATTTTGACCCGCATTTGTACCAAACGCAATCGCACTATCTAATTGACCAGTTTGACCCGCATTTGTACCAAACGCAATCGCATTACTATCTTGATTTGTATTACCCGCATTTTTACCAATCGCAATCGCACTCCCTCCTTGACCAGTATTACCCGCACTAGTACCAAACGCAATAGCATAAGATCCTTGACTACTATAACCCGCACCATTACCAAACGCAATCGCATTATTACTTTGATCAGTTTGACCCGCACCATTACCAAACGCAATAGCATCATCTCCTTGACCAGTATAACCCGCACCAGAACCAAACGCAATAGCATTAGATCCTTGACTACTATTACCCGCACCAGAACCAAACGCAATAGCATTATTACTTTGATCAGTTTGACCAGCACCATTACCAAACGCAATCGCATAATCTCCTTGACCAGTTTGACCCGCAAAAGCACCCAACGCAATCGATCCCAGTCCTTGATCAGTTTCACCCGCCTTATTACCAAACGCAATCGCATATTCTTTTTGACCGGTATAACCCGCATATCCACCAATAGCAATAGCATTACTATCTTGATTAGTATAACCCGCATATTGACCAATAGCAATAGCATTACCTAGATCAGGAGTTAGTATACCACCAGTAACTCCTTGACCAGTATTACCCGCTTTAAAACCAAGAGCAATATTTTTGTTTGTGGTAGTATCTAAAGTTAAATAATATTGTATATGTAACACACCACCTTCACTTATATTTAAATTACCACTTGTATCATCAAATATTAATTTTGAACTGCCGGTTACACCAGTACCATTGTAATATAATACTGATCCGGTGGGTCCGGTAAAGTTAAAACCCGCGCCTGTTGCGCCTGTGCTGCCTACGGCGCCTGTGCTGCCTGTGCTGCCTACGGCACCTGTTGCGCCTGTTATGCCTACAGCACCTGTAGCACCTGTGTTGCCTATAGCACCAGTTGCACCAGTCAACAATGTTCCATATGTAATTTCACAAGAAATTGAATCATAATAAAGAGCGGACGGACCATTTATATTTCTAATCGGAGCAATATAAAGTGCGCCTGTCGCACCTGAGTTTAAGGGGTATAATTCTCCTCGGGCATTTATAATAATTGTATTGGTGTCTTGAAAGGATGTGCCTGCTCCTGCTCCTATAGCAATCGCATTGGGTTTTTGACCAAATCGACCCGCTTGTTTACCAATAGCAATAGCATTATTACTTTGATTATTATAACCCGCTTCTTGACCAATAGCAATAGCATTATCGAATTGATATTCACAACCCGCAAACCAACCAATAGCAATAGCATTATATTCTTGATTATAAAAACCCGCATTAAAACCAATAGCAATAGCATCATGTTTTTGATCATATTGACCCCCACCACCACCAATAGCAATAGCATTAGATCTTTGACCATATTGACCCGCTTGTTGACCAATAGCAATAGCATTATATTCTTGATTATTAAAACCCGCATTATTACCAATAGCAATAGCATTATTACTTTGATCAAAATAACCCGCTTGTTGACCAATAGCAATAGCATCATGTTTTTGATCATATTGACCCGCTTGTTGACCAATAGCAATAGCATCATGTTTTTGATCATATTGACCCGCTTGTTGACCAATAGCAATAGCACTACCTTCTTGACCAGTATTGCCCGCATTATTACCAATAGCAATAGCATTATTACTTTGATCAAAATAACCCGCTTGTTGACCAATAGCAATAGCATCATGTTTTTGATCATATTGACCCGCTTGTTGACCAATAGCAATAGCACTACCTTCTTGACCAGTATTGCCCGCATTATTACCAATAGCAATAGCATTATTACGTTGATCAAAATAACCCGCTTGTTGACCAATAGCAATAGCATTAGATCTTTGACCATATTTACCCGCTTGTTGACCAATAGCAATAGCATTACTATATTGATTATTATAACCCGCTTCAAAACCAATAGCAATAGCATTAGATGTTTGATAAAATAAACCCGCAGACCCACCAATAGCAATAGCATCATGTTTTTGATCGGTATTACCCGCAAACCAACCAATAGCAATAGCATTATATTCTTGATAAAGATTACCCGCTTCTTGACCAATAGCAATAGCATCATGTTTTTGATCATATTGACCCCCACCACCACCAATAGCAATAGCATTAGAACCTTGAGTACGAAAACCCGCTTGTTTACCAATAGCAATAGCATTACTATATTGATTAGTTTTACCTGCTTCTTTACCAATAGCAATAGAGTTACCTACACTAGGAACTGGTACACCACCTGTAACTCCTTGACCAGTATTACCCGCTTGATACCCCATAGCAATATTATATAAAGTAGTATTCTCTAAAGTTAAATAATCTTGTATATGTAACACACCACCTCCAGTTATATTTAAATTACCACTTGTATCGTCAAATGTTAATTTTGAACTGCCGGTTACACCAGTACCATTGTAATATAATACTGATCCGGTGGGTCCGGTAAAATTAAAACCCGCGCCAGTTGCGCCTGTAATCCCTTGAGGACCTGTTGCACCTGTGTTGCCTACGGCACCTGTAGCGCCTGTTGCACCTGTGTTGCCATCAGCGCCAGTAGCACCTGTTATCCCTTGAGGACCTGTAGCACCTGTGTTGCCATCAGCGCCAGTAGCACCTGTAACGCCATCAGCACCTGTAACGCCATCAGCACCAGTAGCACCAGTTGCACCTGTTATCCCCTGAGGACCTGTTGCACCTGTTATCCCTTGAGGACCTGTAGCACCTGTTGTGCCTATACTGCCCGTAGCGCCTGAAAATGTTCCATATGTAATTTCACAAGAACTTGAATCATAATAGAGAAAAAATGGACCATTAACAGGTCTAATAGGAGCAATATAAAGTGCGCCTGTCGCACCTGAGTTTATAGTACCTGTTATACCCCGAGCATTTAAAATAATACTATTTGCGTGTTGACCCGTAACACCAGCATTAAGACCAATAGCAATAGCATTATTACCTTGTTTATTTGTACCAGCATTAAGACCAATAGCAATAGCATTATTACCTTGTTTATTTGTACCAGCATTTTCACCAATAGCAATAGCATTAGTACCTTGACCTATACCTACAACTTCATCTACACCAGCATTAAGACCAATAGCAATAGCATTATTACCTTGTTTATATTTACCAGCATTTTCACCAATAGCAATAGCATTAGTACCTTGACCTAAACCTAAAACTCCAGTATAACCGGCACTGCGACCGATAGCAATAGCATTAGATTGTTGATAATTCAGACCAGCATCAAAACCAATAGCAATAGAATTCTGTCCTTGAACTGTATAACCGGCACTGTGACCGATAGCAACAGCATTATTATTCTGTGTTTGAGAACCGCTTTCATAACCAATACAAACACTGTACTCGCCTTGATTGCTAGTACCGGAAGACATACCGATAGCAACAGAACGTTGTCTTTGATTTTCATTACCCGCATTGAGACCAATCGCAATAGTCTGATTATTTTGATTCGTTCTACCCGCTTTAGAACCAATCGCAACAGACTCATAACTTTGCGTATCCATCCCCGCTTCAAAACCAATAGCAATACTGTTATAATTTTGATTTTTATTACCCGCGTTAATACCAATAGCAATATCTTTACCTCCCGTTGACAAAAGAGTGATAAGCGTGTTCTGACCAATTCCAATATTATTAGTTAAACCTCTGTCTAATGTAAAATAAGTTGGAATAGATAATGTTCCTGCCGATAATGTGACACCATTTGTAGAGTTATATACGAAATTTGTATTACCGGTTACACCAGTTCCTGTGGAATATAATATTACTCCGGTTGCTCCTGTAAAGTTAAATCCCGCACCTGTTGCGCCTGTAGCGCCTCTAGCGCCTGTTGCGCCTGTGTTGCCTACGGCACCTGTAGCGCCTGTTGCGCCTGTGTTGCCTACGGCACCTGTAGCGCCTGTTGCGCCTGTGTTGCCTACGGCACCTGTAGCGCCTGTTGCGCCTGTGTTGCCTACGGCACCTGTAGCGCCTGTTATCCCCTGAGGACCTGTGTTGCCATCAGCACCAGTAGCACCTGTTATCCCTTGAGGACCAGTTGCGCCTGTGTTGCCATCAGCACCAGTTGCGCCTGTACTGCCTACAGCACCTGTTGCGCCTGTAACACCATCAGCACCAGTTGCACCTGTTATCCCTTGAGGACCAGTTGCGCCTGTGTTGCCATCAGCACCAGTTGCGCCTGTACTGCCTACAGCACCTGTTGCGCCTGTAACACCATCAGCACCAGTAGCACCAGTAACGCCATCAGCACCAGTAGCACCAGTACTGCCATCGGCACCTGTCGCGCCTGTACTGCCTACAGCA
>Ga0209596_1000988_pt1 | contig 25226 bp, 40 predicted proteins | sample M_130807_MF_Meta_FD_187314 | JGI IMG/M metagenome (GOLD analysis project Ga0209596, IMG submission 187314) | Freshwater microbial communities from Lake Montjoie, Canada to study carbon cycling - M_130807_MF_MetaG (SPAdes) (version 2) | ecosystem: Environmental > Aquatic > Freshwater > Lake...
ATACCTACGGAATGTCAGCCGCACAATTAGCTATGAAGTTGGGATATGATATCAAACAATTTGTAATGGATGGGGTTTATATAACAGAAGATTACATAAATAGAACTCCTTCATTTGATGGTAAAATAAAACCAATTGATAAAAAGAAAGAGTTTTATGATAAGGCTATGGGTTTGGGACAAGAAGAAGTGAAAAAATTTGCAAAGAAATTAATTGAAAAGCAATCAAATACATAAATGTTTATATTTATATCTATTAAGTAAAGAAATATAATGGAAAAACAATTAAAAGAGATAATTCGTTCAGTAGTAAGAGAACAATTCATATCAGAAATGTCACAAAACGATGTAAATTTCAAAGCAATAATGAAATTCTACGATAAGGGAACATCAAATGCTAAAAAAGCAATATCTTTATTCCTATTCCGTAAACCAAATGCAAATAGAAATAGTATAGTAGAAGAATTACTTGATATGGATTATCGTGATATACAGGATACAATGAAGCATTTTAAATTAAAAATAGAATACGTTGATAACAAAGGTGTAGAGCATGTAGCTGCAGCGTTACCTCAAACGGAAGAAGAACCAATAAAGGAATGTAAAACTTGTTAAGTATGGAAAATATGTATTCAGTAATAATCACAGCTATCACCGTATTGGGTGGAACGGGAGCTTGGAGATATTACGAAAAGAGAGCACTAAATAAAGAAAGAGATGATGAGTTTATCAGACACGATTGTAAAGACCGCATTTCTAAATTAGAAGGATTATTAGAAGCAGCTGGTAAAGAGAAGGATGAACTTCGTAATATGGTGTTAGAACTTACAAAAGAAGTGGCAGCATTGGGTGTTAAAGTTGAGTTCCTTACAAAAGAGAACGATAAGTTAGAAAAAGCCCTCCCAAAGACTAAGAAGCAAATAAACGGATAAGATGCCATTAGCACGAACACTGTTTACGGAAGATAAGAAATTAAGAATATTTGATTTTGACGATACTTTAGTCAAAACAAACTCATTCATATATGTAACGCATAAGGATGGCAAAATATCTAAACTAAGTCCCGGTCAGTATGCAGTTTACAAAGAACAACCAGGTGACAAGTTTGATTACAAAGATTTTCAGCAAGTAACAAACCCACAACTTATCAAAGGATATGTGGAGTTATTGAGAAGAATGGTTAATAGTGGTGGTAGTAGAGAGGTGTTTATCCTAACTGCTCGTTCCGCAGAAAGACCCGTATCTCAATTCATAAAAGATTTAGGTATAAGGGGAGTAACAGTAGTAGCATTGGGTGATAATAACCCTGAAAAGAAAGCAGATTGGATTGAGGATAAAGTAAAGGCTGGATTTGATGATGTTTACTTTGTTGATGATTCCCCTAAAAACGTTGATGCGGTACGCAGTAGACTTAAGAACTACAATATAAAGCAAAAAATCCAACAAGTTAAACACTTCTAACTCATAGTAGTAGTTTATTTCATTTTTTCAATATTTATAGCAGTTGAATACCAACTTTTTTAAATATCATAGATAAATGGCAACCAAAAAGATATCAGAATTACCTTTAATAACCAGAGTATCTGGCTCTCAAGAGGGCGGAACTGTATTACCGATTGTAGTAGGTGGAACTACCGACCAAATTAGTGTAGAGAATTTCAGTAAATTTATAACTGCATATAGTGCACATACCGGTTCTGCTGGTAATACTTTTACAGGTCCTCAAACTATTAACAATAACGTTACAATTACTGGAAAACTGACAGTAAATGAGTTAGTAGCAACATATGAAACGGCAAGTGTAATATATTCGGAAGGTGGTAATATTTTTGGTAATGAATTAACGGATAAACAACAATTAACTGGTTCTGTTAATATAACTGGTTCTTTAATATATAATAATGTTCTTGTTACTAATATTGATGCAAATACAATAAATAGATTACAGCAAACTACCGCATCATTAAATACATTTACAAGCTCACAAGCAGATAGAAACTTAGTATTATCTACTGTAACTGGTTCAATAAACCAAGCAACTGCATCTATACAATTTCAAACGGCATCTTTATTACAATTTACCGCTTCACAAGATAGTAGAAACTTTACATTATCGCAAGTAACTGGTTCATTCAACTATTTTTATCAGGCATCCGCATCTTTACAAACATTCACATCATCGCAAGCAGATAGAAACTTAGTATTATCTACTGTAACTGGTTCAATAAATCAGGCAACGGCTTCTTTACAATTCCATTCAGCTTCAGTAGAGGCTCAATTAGCTAGAATACAACAAGCGACTGCATCTTTAGAATTGGCTAGTGCATCATTTAAATATTTTTATCAATCAACGGCATCTTTACAAACATTCACATCATCCCAAGCTGATAGAAATTTAGTATTATCAACGGTAACCGGTTCAATAAATCAGGCAACTGCTTCATTACAACAATTTACCGCATCTCAAGATAGTAGAAACTTAACACTCTCAACTGTAACTGGTTCTCTTATAGGAATCACAAATGGTTTAATGGCATTCACTGCGGCTTTAGATAATACATACGCAACTGATGCACAACTTTATCAATTATACCAATCTACTCGTTCATTGGAATTACATAGTGGTTCAATGATAGGTGTGACAAATGGTTTAATGGCATATACGGCATCTAATACTTCTTTGAATACTGGTTTAAGAGGTGAAGTTGATGGTATTGAAGCATATACTGCATCTTTAAAAGGACAAGCAATTGTATCTTCATCAACGCAAGTTAGAAATTATGATGTATTTGCATTAAACTCTAACTTATACATTTCAACTGGTTCTTTAATTGGAATCACAAATGGTTTGATGGCATTTACCGCATCATTGGATAACACATACGCAACTGATGCACAACTTTATCAATTGTATCAGGCAACGGCTTCTATACAATTTCAAACGGCATCACTATTACAATTTACAGCTTCACAAGATAGTAGAAACTTTACATTATCACAAATAACTGGGTCATTTAGAGGAGAAATTGGGGGATTGGAAGCTTATACAGCATCTTTAAAAGCAGCAGCAATTGTATCATCATCAACTCAAATACAAAACTATGATGTATTCGCATTAAACTCTAACTTATATAATGGTACGGGTTCTTTAATAGCAATTACAAATGGTTTGATGGCTCTAACTGCATCAATGAAGAATAGTACAATAGTATCTTCATCAAATCAATTAGGTGAGATAGCTGGATTGCAAGCATTAACCGCATCATTTAAAGCAGCAGCAATTGTATCATCATCAACACAAATACAAAACTATAACTTATTTGCACAAACAGCATCTGCAAATACTTTCTATGGTAATCAAATATTTAGTGGTTCGGTAACTATAAGTGGTTCAAATACATTGATAGGTACAAAAACAATTACTGGTAGTGTATTCATTACGGGTTCTAAAATAATTGTTGGTTCTAATACTGTTATAGGTACAAATACATTTAGTGGTTCGGTATATGTAAGTGGTTCGGTATATGGTAATGTAACGGCTCAACCTGTTGCATCAAATACTTCATCGATTGATATTAGTACGGCAAACTTCTTTACTATAACATTAGGTAGTGGTACTGGAACTTCTGGAGTAACAACACATATATCAGCAAGTAATATGAGACCAGGTCAATCAGTAAACATATTGATAACAACTGGTACAAACTCATCAGCATCATTTAGTACAAACATAAAACAACCATCTGGTTCATTCTACCAACCAACATCTGGAAGTGGAAAAGCAGATATATTATCACTTGTATCATTTGATACAACAAGTCTTTATTTAGTAGCAGTAAACCAAATGATATAGTATGTTTTTCAGACCATTAGCCCATTATAAGAAAGCAATAGCAAGAGTAGTAAGTATTTTTATACCAAATTTAATTTTTGATTTGGATGCAGCTAACTTTTCTGCTGTTCCAACTAATGGTGTATCGACAGATGCAACTGGTACTTATACATTAACAACAAATGCTGGTTCTTCTCTTACTTGGGATAGTGCCAATGGTGGAACATTCGCTAAGTCAAATAGTACTGGAACTGATTATATTATTGGTGGCCCAAACTATGTTACCTCACAAAGTTATACGGTATTTATGGCATATAAGTTATCAGCAACATCGCCTGGTAGATTATTAAACACACAAAGTGAAGCAAGTAAAGATTGGTTAATGGGTGCATATAATGGTAATCCAGATACGTTCTATCCAAACTTTAGTGTGAACTTACCATCAACGGGAGCTGATACGGCTTGGCATTTTGGATGGGCAACATGGGATACTACTACAAACACCGGTAAATTATATACAGCTACATCTACTGCACCAACCACTCATTCTTTCACAGGAACAAATGCTGGTGGTGGTGGATTCAATCAATTAAGATTGTTTAGCCGTTCATCGGGTTCAGAAGTTCAATCAGGTAATATTGGGTTTGTTAAAGTATATAATGGTGTATTGGATATATCAACTATTCAATCCTTACATGCAACTTACAAAGCGAGATTCGGATATTAATAATAATTAGATGAAACAATATAATGTTGCGTTAAAAGCCGATATAGATTACGATGGGTTTTGGAATGATATGGAATCCGAAACCGATGGCTTACTTTATATTCCAAATCGTAGAGTAGAATTTACAAATGAAAGACCGGCATCACTTCGTCAATGTTGGTATTTACTGACAGATGAAGAAGCAGAATTACTTAGACAAGATGATAGAGTATATTGTGTAGAGATACCACCTGAATTCAGAACGGATATCATTATGGCACCCCGAGTTACTCAAACTGGGGATTTTACAAAAACAACTTCTGATAGTGGAGCATATGTAAACTGGGGATTGATTCGTTCATCAAATGCAACAAACGTTTATAGTACGGGTACAACCACAGCATTAAATTATACATACACATTAGATGGTACTGGTGTTGATGTTGTAATTCAAGATAGTGGATTGCAAGTAGACCATCCCGAATTTCAAGATGGTAGCGGTAATACAAGAGTTCAACAAATAGATTGGGCAGCAGTAAGTGGATTGGGGTTTACTCAAAACGTAAATCATTATAGAGATTACGATGGGCATGGTACTCACGTAGCTGGTATTGCTGTTGGTAAGACATATGGTTGGGCAAAAAACGCAAGAATATATTCCGTTAAGTTAAATGGTTTGGAAGGTAGTGGTGATAGTGGTACTGGTATTTCATCAACATATGCATTTGATTGTATAAAAGTTTGGCACACATCTAAAGCAGGAAGTAGACCAACGGTAGTTAATATGAGTTGGGGGTATTTGGATGTTTATAATTCAGTAACTTCGGTAAATTATAGAGGTACATCATATACTGATGTATCAACAACAGGTAACGCAACGTATAGACAAACTACTTATGGTATTAAAAATATAAGTGGGGCATCTTATGGTTATACTTATATATGTAATGTCAGAGTTGGTTCTGTTGATGTGGATGTTGAGGAATTGATTGCAGCAGGTGTAGTGGTTTGTATAGCAGCTGGTAATAGAAATTTTAAAATAGATTCTTCTGGTGGTACTGATTATAATAACTCGGTAGTTACTGACCAAGGTACAAAATATTATCATAGAGGTTCATCCCCTATGAGTCCAAACGCAATAATAGTTGGTTCTGCTGATAGTACTGCATATAGTTCAACTTTAGACCAAAAAGCAACTTATAGTGAAGCTGGTCCTGGTGTTACAATATATGCACCGGGTACTGATATTATGAGTTCAACATCTACTACAAATAGATGGGGTACTGGTTCTCAAAACTATTATTTAAATTCATCATACAAACAAACAAATATTAGTGGTACTTCTATGGCATCACCTCAATTAACTGGGGTATCTGCATTAGTATTACAATTAAATCCATCATATACCCCAGCACAAGTTAAAACATCACTAACTTCAAATGCAACGGCTACTATATACACAACTGGATTAAATAATGATTGGAGTAGTACCATAAGTTTATTAGGTTCATCTCAATATTTTTTATACGCAAATTATCAATCTGCTGCAACTACGACTACAACAACTGCCGCTCCAACTACTACAACAACTGCCGCTCCAACTACTACAACAACAGCAGGACCAACTACAACAACAACTACTGCCGCACCAACAACCACAACCACAACTACCACAACCACAACCACAACTACCACTACAACAACTCTGGCACCAATACCAATAGTAACTACTTGTACTGAATATTTGTGTAGAGCTAATAAAGGTGGTTATATATATTGGACTGATTGTGGTTCAAAGAAACCAGCTGCAGCTATGATTAATTCTGGAAAAACAAAAACAATAACATCATTAACATATCCAACGCAAGAAAGTGGAGCGGGTATCCGAATTACTGAATTATCAAGAACAGAGACTGTGGTTTATATATCACAATAATCAAACAATATATACTTATTAGTAATTGATAAACATAAGAATAAGTAATGCCAGCTGTTAAAATTTATAGAGTATCTGTTACCGGTAATAATAGTTCATACGTTCAATGGGTAGATTGTAGTGGTTATACCCCACCGGCACAATTAATAAATTCACGCTTAAAATCAATTGGGTTTGAGGCACAAGTTGGTACTGTAACAACATCAGCACCAGCAACATTAGAGATAGTGGGAGATGGAAATCCTGATTGTTCTGGTACAGGTAATTCTGAAAATCTAACAACTACAACTACTGCTGCACCTGTTATAACTACAACAACTACAACAACTACGGCAGCTCCAGCAACTACATTGATTTTACGATATGATGCTACATCAGTATCATCTGCATGTAGTGGAACTACTGCAACTTATTATGTTAAAAATGGTAATCAGTTTGTTAATAGTACCCAATTATTTACTAATAGCGGATTAACATCTGTTGCACCAAATGGATATTATTCAGATGGAACTAATTATGCAATTGTTTCATATAGAGGAGTTTTAAGTGACAAGGCGAGTTGTATTTCTGCAACTACAACAATACCACCAACTACTACAACTACGACTACTACAACAACTACGACTACAACTACGGCAGCACCAACAACTACAACAACTACGGCAGCACCAACAACTACAACAACTACGGCAGCACCAACAACTACAACAACTACAACAACTACGGCAGCACCAACAACTACAACAACTACAACAACTACCACTACAACAACTGCAGCTCCAGCATACACTTTGGTTGATGTAAGTACACCTTGTGCTGCTAGTGGAGGATGTGCTACGGCCGGAACTTCTAGAATATACTTTGATTCTTCCGATTATGCGGCATTTATAGCTAATGGTAATCAATTTAGTGGTATTGGTGGAACGCCTAATAGTTGTACCGCTATAGCTAGGGATTCTTCTGGAAACCCATTAAGTACAAGATATCATTTAGAATTTGATACCGGTGTTTGTTGGAAAATAACAAATGGCAACTTTACAAAGAACGCTACTCAATGTTAAAAATTATAAAATAAAATAATTATATACAAATAAAGGTTATGAAGAATTTACGTTTCGTATGTGCCCAACCCGCAATTCCATATTACACTTGGCAGGTTGAAGTAATGATACATAATTTTATTGAAATGGGAGTTAATCCAAATAATATGGATATAGTCTGTTATGCGGAAAATGGAGTAATTCCCGAACAATGGCTCAAATTAGCAGAAAGATACAATTACGTTAGATTTTTCTTTTATAGTGATACCAGAAGAAATAAGGGATACACATCTTCAATACGTCCAAATATATTAAGACAGCACTGGAGAGCTAGACCGGAGATACATAATGATACTATTTTTTATCATGATTGTGATATTGCTTTCACAAAACCAATTTCAGAATGGATAACTTATGAAATGATTAACGATGATAATTGGTATGGTTCTGATTGCCGTTGGTATATTTCTCATTCTTATATAAAATCAAAAGGAGATGATGTGTTAAGAGCTATGTGCTCTATAATGGATATCGATGTAGGGGTTGTTGAGGAAAATGAATTAAATGGAATTGGTGCACAATATATAATGAAAGGAATTGATTTTGGATTTTGGCAGATGGTAGAAATGGAATGTGAAAAGTTATTTGTTAATATTACTGAATTGAATAGGATTAAAAAGTTAGATGACCCAACGTATCACGAAATACAAATATGGTGTGCTGATATGTGGGCTGTATTATGGAATGCTTGGAAGTTAGGATATAAAACTATATGCCATCCTAATTTAGAATTTAGTTGGGCAACATCTCCTGAAAACCTATGGAATAGTTGTAATATATTTCATAATGCTGGCGCTGTAAATTCAACAAGTGGATTATTTTACAAAGCAGACTATATGAATAAACTTCCATATAATCAAAATTTAAATATTAAAGAAGGAACAACTTCATATGAATATTGGAAACTAATACAAAACACAGCAAAAAAATCAATATTAATATGAGTGTAAAAGAACAATTTGAAAAATATAAAATACATCAAATGCAATTAGACCCATATGGTGTATGTAATGCAAGATGTTGGTTTTGTCCAGTAAAATATAAAGGAAATCCAATAGAAGGTAAAGAAATTATGAGTCCTGAATTATTAGAAAAAATAATTAAAAATCTAATTGATGAAAGAGAAAAGCCTGATGGATTAGTTCATAAAAATTTTGGAGGATTTTATACTGCGCACTATAATGAAATTCTTTTATATCCACATTTTGAAGAATTATTAAAAATATGTGAAAAATATAGATTGTGTTTTATGGTACTTTCAAACGGAGTACCTTTAACATCTGATAAAGTTGATTTAATTACAAAGTATAGACATGTTGTAAATGGTATTTGTTTAAATATACCAGCCTTTGATGCGGAAACTTGGAGTAAGAGAAGTGGTATTAATATAAAACAATTTGACAAGTTAATATCTAATGTAAATTATGCAATGACACAACTCCCAACTATGGTAAGGAATAAATCATTTTCAATTCAAGTAAATGGTTCTAATCATAATTCATTTAGTGATAAAGGCGGTTGGTTGGATAAAGGACCCGAATTCCCAATTGATATGGATTTAGACCCAATAACAGGTGAATTGGCAACTCAAACAAATAAAGCAAGAGAATTGTTTCCCGGCTTACAAGTATTTGATGTACCATCCTTAATTGATAGAGCTGGATTGTTAGACCACATAATGACTAATAAAGAAGCAATAAAAAGAAATTTGCAAAGAGGTGATGAAACTAAAAAAGTAATTGGATGTGGTAATGGTAGAGAAGTTGGTGGAAGGCCGGTTGGTTGGGTACACGTAAATGCAGCAGGTAAAGTATTCTTATGTTGTAATGATTATGATATGGAAGTTCAGTTTGGTGATTTTAAAACGCAAGAATTAAAAGATTTTTGGGGTAAAGAAGAACATCAACAAAAAGTACAACAATCATATGATACTATATGTAGAGGATGTGCATCAGCACTGTTTGAATAATTAAAAAAAAGATACTTATAAAAAACTAAAAGTTATGATATATTGGTTCACAGGACAATCTGGTACGGGTAAGACAGTTTTAGGTACTAAACTAAAAGATTTTTTACAAACTGAAAAACGCAATTGGAGAAAAGATGTTTTTCTTATAGATTTACCACACCATTCTCAATTAGGAGAAGCTCAAATTATTTCAAGCTTTTTATTGAAAAATAATTGCGATGTAGTAGTTGCAATAACAGACATATCAAAGCAACATAGAGAAGAATTTAAAGCTTTGATAAATGATAATATAATAGAAATATATGTTCATAATAATCGTAAAAAAAATAAAGATTTACCAAAAATAGATGGGTACGAGCCACCAACGGAAAACTTCTTTGAGTTAGATACAACATCAGATAATCCAACACAATCATTTAATAGATTAATACACTATTTAAAGGAAACGGATAAATTATAAAAAAATAAATTTGATATACTTATATGTAGAAATACACAATAGTATATCAATTTAGTTATATGGAAGAACAAGAAGAAGTTAAAGGGTTTCCAAACTTTGACCCTACGAAAGATTTATCATTAGCACCTCAACGAAGAACAAAAAGAGGATTAGGTGCTAGGCCTTTATTGGAAAGTGAAATAAAGGGAATACAAACAAAAGCCCGTTCAGCGGCTGAAGCAGCAAGATTATTAGGTGTATCATACAACACATACAAAAAGTACGCAAGAGAATATAAGATTTTTGAAGATTTAAAGAATCCACATGGTATTGGTATTCGTAGGGGCAATTCTACATCAGGTGGGTTTCATTCTTTGGATGAGATATTAGCTGGTAAGCATGTAAATTATCCAATATGGAAATTAAAAAAAAGATTATTGCTTAATTCCTATATGGAAGAAAAGTGTAACAATTGTGGATTTTGTGAAAGACGGGTGACTGACCATAGAGTTCCATTGGTTTTGGACTTTTTGGATGGTAATCGTAAAAATTTCTTATACGATAACCTTAGAATGTTATGTTTTAACTGCTCATATCTAATAAATGGTAATCTCACAGGTCCTAAAAAAGAATATGAGTATTAATTTGGTAGTTTGGTAAAATTATCGTATATTTGTATAAACAATTTAAAAATTATAAATTATGGCAAAGTATTTTGAAGTTACGGTAACCGTCCATCACGAAGTAGATGGTGGTAAAGGTGGTACAAAAATTAAAAAAGTAAAAGAATCTTATTTAGTAGATGCTATGAGTGTTACTGAAGCAGAAGCTAAAGTAGTAGGTGAATTTGAATCGGCAGGTATTACTGTTGATTATGAAGTATCTGCAGCTAGAGAGAGTAAAATCATTCAAGTAATAGAAAGCAAGAAAAAATAATGGGAATCGAAACAAAAATCGAAGAAGTTAAAGAGGTAATAATGAAAAGAGTTCCACCGGGTGATAGATGGTCACCTGTTGGTTCTCCATCGGTTACTTTGGATAGTTTGACTGATGCATTGGAATATCACTTCCAAACAACAGGGCAAACCGAATTTTTCCTGTCTGCTAGAAAAGGGACAGTAGAGGTTATCCACACACAAGAGGTTCAGGTTGAGAAGCCTGTTACCAAATACTCCCTATATGGAGAGGACTAAAAATCATTATGTTTAACAAAAAACATAATACTTATATAAATAACACAAAAAACAAACAATTATGAGTACATTCGCTATCGTAGTATTGGTTATCGCAATCGGTGCCGTTGCTACATTTATCGCTATGAAAACCGGTAAGGTTAAAGATGCTAACAACAACAACATTCCTGATGCTATCGAAGAAAAGGTAGAGGAAGTTAAAGAAGTTGCTAAAAAAGTAAAAGCAGTTGCTGAAAAAGTTACTAAAGTTGCAAAGACTGTTGTAGTAGAAAAGAAAGCTACAAAGAAGCCAGCAGCTAAGAAGGTAAAATAGTATAGAAATATACGTCAATAGGTTACAGTTACACTTTATGTTAAAATGTAACAAATGGCAAAATCAGTAGGTTCAGCTAACAAAGTATCTTTTGGTAAAAGAAAAACTGGAAAGATTAGTGGAAGAAAATCATACGGTCCAAAGGCACAAAAGCCAAAAACGTATAGAGGACAGGGTAAGTAATTAAAATAAAGAAGTTATGAAAATATGGTTATGGAGATTACTCGGACTATTGTTCGTAGGTTGCGCATACATTGGGGCTATTGTTCCTGGCGTACCAATGACAACCTTTGTTATATTGGCCGCATGGGCATTCGCTAAGAGTTCACCAAAGTTAAATCATTGGTTGCACACTCATCCTAAATTCTCACCTTATTTAATTCGCTGGGAAGAAAAAAGTATTTATCCAACAAAAGTTAAATGGATAATGGTCATCACTATGGCTATTAGTTATTCCATATTATTATTCACAATACATAAACCAGCAGCACTTATTGGTATTGGGGCATTTATGTTATTTTGGGTAGTATGGGCTTGGAGATTTCCGGGTTCAGAAGCAGAATACGAGCGTAGAAAGAAAGCTGGTGAAAAAATTGGTTGGACAAAATGATATTAATTTCACATAGAGGGAACATAGATGGTAAGAAGCCACACTTAGAAAACAATCCGAATTATATTAATGAGGCATTGAACTTAGGTTACGATGTTGAAGTTGATGTGTGGTTTGTTGATGGTAAGTTTATGTTAGGACATGATGAACCATTATACGAAACTGATTATAAGTTTTTGATGAATGAAAAGTTATGGTGTCATGCTAAAAGCTTGGATGCATTATTTGAAATGAAAAAATATGCTATTCATTATTTTTGGCACGAAGAAGATACTGTAGCACTTACATCTAAAAATTATGTTTGGGCATACCCTGGCAAACAACCAATCAAAGGAAGTATAGCAGTATTGCCTGAAAGAGATAATGATAATGTGTTATTATGTAAGGGTATATGTTCGGATTATATAAAACGATATAAATGAAAATAGCACTTTGTTTTTCTGGGAATATAAGAGACCTAAATGAAACCAAAGAATTTTGGACAGCGCTTATAGAAAAATATAAAATAGATGTATATGCTTCATTGTGGGATATTGAGAATGAAGAATTGGGAGATACCTTAAATAATTTCCTAAAAATATATACACCTAAGAAATATGAAATTGAGAATTATAAAATATTCAAAGAAACAACACAGGATTTGGCATCGCTTAATATACAACCGCCAGGCACATTAATATCTGTTCTACAAGAATCATCAAAAGCGTTTGGGCAGTTATCAATGTACTATAAAGTTTGGAAATGTAATATGCTATCTAAACAATTAGGTATAGAATATGATTTAGTTATAAGAGCAAGATTGGATACTGTATTTGATGAAAATTTAGATATTACTAAAAATGATATGTTGAATGTTCCAATAGGAGCTATGATGGTACAATCGTTTAAAAATTCCGATGGATTGAACGATTGTTTTGCCTATGGGCCCCCAAAGATAATGGATTATTATTCGTTTATATTTTTACAAATGATGGAATATTTGAAGGATGGGCATTACGCGTTTCCACCCGAACATTTTTTAGCCGTACATTTTAGTAAGATAAAAATAGGTATTAGATATATTCCAACCTATATGACAATAACAAGAGTATCTAAAGGTACTCCGCATGATTTGTACAATTATTTTGTAACTAATCCAACCGAGTATATAGTAAGTAGTGATTGGATAGAGTTTATTCCGGATTCAAACTATTCTTTTAAAAAAGAAATAAAAAACGATTTTATCGTTTAAATAAATAGTGTTATATTTAATACAAATAAAAGCACTATGAATGTAGAAAATAAAATAAAAGATATTATAGATATGTTAGAAGATGCTATCTCATTTGAAGATTGGAATAGGGTTGAAGAAGCACAAAAAGAGCTAACATTTGTATTTGAAGAAATGCAATCAACATTTCCTATGGAGGGTTGGGATGAAAATGATGTAGATTAAATACATAATATATAACTTGTTGATTATCAATAGGTTATAAAAATCTTTAAAAAAAGTACCTAAAATGTTTGGTGGTATCAGGTATTAGTTGTATATTTACATATAATTAATTCACAAAAACCCCTTTATATGAGTTGGTACGAAGATTTCAAAACAGGCACAAAGGATTATCTAACTAAAGGTAATTCAAAACAATCAAAAACTACAAGTTATAGTAAGTATGGTAGTTCGTCTTGGTGGATGAGTGATTGGGATGACACGAGTTATTCTAATTCATTTACTACTAACACACAAACCAAGTCTAAGAACTTGTATAAGATGGCGGCTCATCGTAGAGCAATCGCCAATTTCGTAAGTATCGTAACTGGCAAGAACATTCCAGTTAAGTTTAATACTAAAGGTAATTCATATACCGATGGTACTACGGTAGTAATTTCATCCAAAGTAGCAGAACCAAATGAGTTTGACCCGGCAGTAGGGTTAGCATTACACGAAGGTTCACACATTAAGTTATCCAATTTTAAGTTATTGGCCGATATGTATAAATCTATCGAAAAGGTAGTTGGACCGGCTAAGTTAAAAGAATGGTTAGAAACCGCAAATAAAAAAGGTGTTGAAGATGTTATCTATACCGTTAAGGATATTCTTAATTGGGTAGAGGATAGACGTATTGACCAATTCATCTTTGATGGAGCACCTGGTTATAGAGATTACTATCGTTCAATGTATGATAAGTACTTTAATGACCCGGCTATTGATAAAGGAATGCAATCCGATGAACTCAAAACGGAAACAATGGATGCTTATATGTTCCGTTTGATTAACTTACATTCTAAATTCAGTAAGGCAAACGCACTTAAGGGATTGAATGAGATTACAAAGATAGCTAAGTTATCAGATATCAATCGTTTAAAATCTACGGATGATGCCTTAGTAGTAGCTTGTGATATCTTTGATGTTATCTTAAGATGTATCGATGAGGCTCAACAAAAAGCTGAGAACAAAGCTAATGGTAAGAAACAAAAAGCTAATGGACAAGGACAAGGTGCACCGCAAGCAGGTGAGGGTGAGCAAGAAGCTGGTGAAGATGATATCGATGTTGAGATTGGTGAAGATGATAATGATGATAATGATGAGAGTGAAGATTTTGATGAGGCTGGTGGTGATAACGAAGTAGCTGAGGAAGGTAAGGGAGTTGTGGGTAAGATTAAAGCTGTGTTAGGTGGTAAAGGTAAGAATGCTAAGCCCGCTGAAGGTAAGTTATCTCAAAGACAAATGGATATCCTTAAGAAGAAAATTGAAAAGCAAAAAGAATTCTTAAGAGGTGAGATTAAGAAAGGTAACGTATCTTCAAATGAGAATAAACAATTAGATACTATCGACCAATCAGGTACCGAATTAAAGACGGTAGGACAGGAATTGGCAAATGGAGTTGTTATAACTAAAGGTATTGATTGTATCGTTGTTAAAAAGATGAATCAATCGTTATTAGAGAGTGCTGATTTTCCATTGGCTGATTTAAGATATAACGCTAAGGATGGTGAGCATCAAAACTCGGTACAATGTGCTAGTGAAGTTATCGAAGGTATTCGTATCGGAACGGTATTAGGTAAGAAATTGCAAGTTCGTAGTGAGAGTAGAGAAACAATATTCAATCGCCAATTAGTTGGTAGAATGGATAAGAGAATGATTTCATCTTTAGGTTTTGGTAATGAGCATGTGTTCTTTACAAAAGAGATTGATGCATATAAGAAAGCTAACTTACATATTTCAGTAGATGCCTCTGGTTCTATGAGTGGTACGAAGTGGAGAAAGACTATGACTAACGTTGTAGCATTGGCCAAAGCAGTTGATATGATTTCTAACTTAGAGATTCAAATCAGTTTCCGTACTACGTCTGGTGAGTTACCTTATATAGTAGTAGCCTACGATAGTAGAATTGATAAGTTCATCAAAGTTAAGACCTTATTCCAATACTTAAGACCAGGCGGTACAACGCCGGAAGGTTTGGCATTTGAAGGTGTGATGAAACAAATGGTGGGTAGTACTACCGATGTAGATTCTTACTTCTTAAACATATCCGATGGTGAACCTTACTTTCATGGTAAGGGTTATAACTATCAGGGTTATTACGCTAGTAAGCATACTAAGAAGATGGTAGATAAGATTCAATCTATGGGTATCAAAGTATTGAGTTACTTTGTGAGTGAATATAGTGGTGATGTAGATGCTAATTCTGGTAGTGGTAAGGTGTTCAAAGATTGTTATGGTAAGGCGGCATCTTATATCAATGTAACCAATGTAAACGAAGTTACTCGTACAATGAACGGCCTGTTTATGGCTAAGGAATCATAATCTATTAATAATCAATGAGTTATAACTGGTTGATAATCAATCGCTTGTATAACTCATTGATTTCCAATAAAAACTTTTAAAATAATCAAAATAAAGCTAGGATATATCAGGAAGTTTTCGTATCTTTATGGAGTAAAGAAATTAACAAATTAACAATAATCATTAAATAACCCAAGTTATGGCAAAGTTGAAAGACAAAGTAAGTAATCAAATCTTCAAAGTGGAGATGGTTGGTTCACATTTTAAATTGGCGAATACCGCCGGTACAATTATAGGTACAAATGGTATAAACACTGGTACTCGTAAGAAAGCTTATGAGACAGGTAAGGCACTTAGACAAGTAGTTGGTAAGGGTGGTAAAATTTCATATCGTTTAGTTGATATGAAAGAGTATTCGGATTTAGTTGCTCCTCTTAAGAGTAACGCCGAAGTAAATAACGAAGTAAGTGGTACACACGAAGAAATCAAAAACTTCATCCACAATGATTCAGTAGCATTAAAGCCTGAATCAATCGTAATGACTGACCTTAAGTGGAAATACTTAATTCGTTCAGCAGTTAGAGCTAAAAACATTATGATGACAGGACCTGCTGGTTGTGGTAAAACAATGGCAGCTAAGGCATTAACTAAAGGTTTGAATAGACCTGATTATTACTTTAACTTAGGTGCTACGCAGGATGCTAGAGCAACCTTAATTGGTAACACTCACTTCGATTCTAAGAAAGGTACTTTCTTTAGTGAATCAGCATTCGTTAAAGCTATCAGTACTAAGAACGCTGTTATCTTATTGGATGAGTTGAGTAGAGCACACCCTGATGCTTGGAACATCTTGATGACCGTATTAGACCAGGGCCAACGTTATTTACGTTTGGATGAGGCTGAGGGTTCTCCGATTATCAATGTGGCTGAAGGCGTGACCTTTATAGCAACCGCGAATATCGGGGGTGAATATACCTCAACGCGTGTTATCGATAGAGCAATTATGGACCGTTTCACTACCATTGAGATGGATGTGTTAAACGATGAGCAAGAATTTGGATTATTGAAGTATATGTATCCGAATGTGGGTGATGATGATTTGAAAGCAGTAGCTGAAATCGCTCATCACACTCGTGAGGTAAGTAAAGGTGGTGATGGTAAGTTAAGTTCGATGGTATCAACTCGTGCTAGTGTTGAGGTAGCTGGGTTGTTGTATGATGGATTCAATTTGTTCGAAGCAGCTGAGATTGGTATTTTCCCATTCTTTAGTAACGATGGTGGAGCAGATAGTGAGAGAACTTATGTGAAGCAATTAGTTCAGAAGTATGTGAAGGACGAGAAGGCTGATGAAAAATTATTCACCGAACCAACCGAAGAAGATTCAGAAACTATTGTTTGGTAAGAGGTTGAGGGGTTAGCCTCCAAACAAAACGGGAGGGCTTCGGTCCTCCCATTTTTTTAACCCTATAAAATTATAAATTATATGACAGTGGTACAAATAATAGTAATCGGATTATACTATGTATTAGTAATCGGATTAATAAGAACACTTTTAAAGTTATTATCAAAGTAATATGTTAAGTAAAGCAAACGGAAACGAAGTAATAGATAAGTTTGAAAAGAGTAAACGATTGGATGAGGCGGCTAAATACTATGGCCTATTTTTAGAATCATTAGGTTTTGATTATGGGGCTGACCCTCAAACAATAGATACCCCTAAGAGAGTAGCTAAGGCTTGGTTGGATGATTTGATTAAAGGTAGTATAACAAACGAACCTGATATCACTATATTCCCAAATGAGGAGCATTACAATGGTGTGGTTATTCAGACTGGTATCAAAGTTAATTCAATGTGTGCTCATCATAACTTACCTTTCTATGGATACGCAGCTGTGGCTTACATACCAAAGGATAATGTAATTGGATTGAGTAAGTTGAATAGAATAGTAGAATGGTTTAGTAGGAGACCTCAAATGCAGGAATCGCTAACGGCTCAGATACATAACTTCCTAACTGATAAATTAGATTGTGAGGATGTGGCGGTATCAATTAGTGGTCATCACCTTTGTTGTGGTATGAGAGGGGTACAACATCCTGATTCATTAATGACTACCAACAAATTTAGTGGGGCATTCGTAGAGAAAAATAATTTAGTAAGAGAAGAATTCTTACACGCAATACAAATGAATAATTTAAAATAAAATAAAATGGATAAGTTAAAAAGGATTTGGAATTTAGCATTAGTGCCAACGGCATTTTTCTTAGGAGCAATTAATATGTGGATAGGTGAAACGGCAGTAGGTTGTATGTTTATTCTATTTGCAACAAACGAATCAATAAATAAAAAATATGAGTAATCAAACAAATAATTGGATGGAGAAATTAGCAAAGAGCTATAAGTTACCAACCGAGCAACCCATAGTAAGTAAAGAAAAAATATCGCTACTAAAAGAATCTCAATTGAAGATTATAATGGGTAGGGATAAAAAAGATTTGGTAAATAAGAAATAATTTCGTATATTTGTATAAATAAAATTAGTTATGAAACAATTTAAAGACATTGAATTTAAGCCAAACCCAATGGGTGAGGATTTTGGAATTGTAAGTAGAACACAATTTGATAATGGATATGAAGCATCTGTAGTAAAGAGCCAATACACCTATGGTGGTGATAAAGGATTGTATGAATTGGCCGTTTTCAAAGATGGTGAGATATGTTATGATACCCCAATTACTGATGATGTGATTGGGTATTTAAGACCGGAAGATGTAACTGATGTAATGGCTAAAATTCAACAACTATAAGATGTATTCTAACGACAATATATTAAGAGGTACAAAAAGGAAAGCATATTCAGCATCCAAAGTAAGAAAGATGCGTAGTGATAGGTTACTTACTAAAGCTAAGAAAGAAGGAGTTACTAATGACCAAGTCCAACATTATTTAGGTAAGTTACAAGCTGCCGGACATATGAGATTGGGTGGTATGAAATCTTTTGATACTAAGATAGATACGGATATATTTAGTGATGGTAAGGCTATAAAAAGTACTACTATTAAATTCGATGCAATAATTGAGAAGGGAATGGGTGAGAGACCGCATATGGTTGGGTACTTAACTTCAGCAAGTGATAGTGATAAACAATATAAATTAAAAGGTTGGTTTAATGAGGATGGAACATTCCGAATTGAACTTGTAAACTAATAACAATGGGATATAATAAATTCAGATGGTGGACTAAGGGTAGACCTAATAAACCACTTAAAGCTGACGCTCCTTTATTACTTAAAATCCGTAATGGTGATTTTGATTATTCGTATATGTTTAATGAGGCTGTTGAGATGAGAGAATCGGCTAAGCAGGTATATGAATTAACCTATAAGAACTATGGCGGTACGGATGAAAAGAACCGGGTAGAATCGGCTCTGGAGGCTAGTAGGATGAGAAGGGTAAAAGCCCTTAAATTGGAGCTAGAGGGGGGCCGGGAGGAGCAAATGACCCTATGGAAACTACAAATGGACCTTAAAAAGGAGTTCGGTAAGGATTTGTGGGAGAAATCGTTAGAAAGACAGAGAGGTAAGGGAACTTTGGAGGACTTGTATTGGTGGTATAAGAAGCAAGTTAAGGAAGGAACTACCAAATCGGAAATGGATATTCAGTACAAAAGAACGAATTGTAAAGGGCTGGAATATTTATTCTAAATAAAGAACATGGAAAATTTGATTAAATTACAATCTATTAATGTTTGGGCTGGTCCTTTGGGTGTAATGCCATCGGATGAAAATAACCTACCAATAATGGAAGAAAGTAGAAGCTGGACAAGTTTAGATAATGAATGGTTTCATAACCTTTCAAACGAAGATAAAGAATTAGTAAACGAAATTATAAACAAAAACAAATAACTAATAGTTATGGAAATCGTAAAAAGCCGTTATGGTGTAGAACGTTCAATTGAAAGAATCAATTTGAACAAAGTAAGAGTGATGGGTGAATCTCAATTCATTCGTAAATCAACAAACAAAAATGATGAAATAAGCATGTTTGATTTTGAAGGTGGTCCGTGTTACTCATTGGGTGGTAAATTCCAATTTGAGAGCATGCAGTGGAGAATCAACGGTATTGAACCGCGTGAAAGTGGTTACAAAGACCTTTATGAGGTCAACTTACACATTGAACCGATTTGGAGATAATGACATTTGAAGAATTACAAAGGCAAGAGGTTGGGAGATTAAACAACGCTTTGGTTTCCCAATCACTTCAGCCCGAAGATAAGAAACTACTTACTAAGAAAATGTTCAACCCTAAAACAGGTGAACTACAACTATTTGTTGATAATGGTAAAGGTGGTGTAAAGATGGCGGCGGTGAATATCTTCGAATAACGAATCCCCTTTGGGGAGAGTCGTAGGTAAAAAATTTTGATAGTGGATACTTATTAGTATGAAATTACTAATATTAAAAATACAAGCTATCATCCTATCGGTTGGTATTGGGATATACGAATATTATAAAGGTGGAAACAAACCATTTTAAAAATAAATAAATTATGGCATATAGTGATAAAGTTTTAGACCATTATGAGAACCCAAAGAATGTAGGTACGCTTGATAAAAGTAAATCTAATGTGGGTACGGGATTGGTAGGTGCACCTGAATGTGGTGATGTGATGAGATTGCAAATTGAGGTTGAGGATAACATTATAATTGATGCTAAGTTCAAAACCTTCGGATGTGGTTCGGCGATTGCATCATCTTCGGTAGCAACTGAATGGTTGAAAGGAAAAACATTGGATGAAGCAATGACGATTGATAATATGGATTTGGTTGAGGAGTTAAATCTCCCACCAGTTAAAATCCATTGTTCGGTTTTGGCAGAAGATGCTATTAAATCGGCTATCAATGATTACCGAACAAAGAACGGATTAGAACCGATTAAATTTGAAGATTCGCATATATAAAGAGTAAAAAGTAAATTATGAGTTTTATAATTGGAAAGAGTTGTGTTGATTGTATGGATACTGCGTGTGCTAGTGCATGCCCGGTAGATTGTATTCACGGACCTATCGATGTAGAGGGTTCGGGTGGTGAAATTGAAAGAGATGGTAGAGCCGCATTTCCCGGTGGGCAGATGTATATCAATCCCGATACTTGTATAAATTGTGGAGCATGTGTACCGGAGTGTCCTGTTTCTGCTATATACGAAGATGAGGATTTGGCTATCAAAGCTGGAGATGAAGAATCGGTACATAAGAACTATGGCTTCTTTGGATTAAAATATAATTAATGATAATAATTGATGTAACAAAGTTCAGCTCTATTGAACAGGCCCTTAAGGTGTATAAAAACAAACACAATAAAATAGGAACTGTTAGAGAGTTGAGAGATAGGCAAGTATTTACTAAACCATCGGTAAAACGTAGAGCGGAAGTAAAGAAGGCAGTGTATATGGAAAAAAAGTTTAATAATAATTAAAACAAAGTTATGAAAGAGTGGATAGCAAAATATCAAAAAGCAATCGTAGGAACGGGCGCTGTGGCAGTATTAATAGTATGTTACTTACAACAAAAGGAATTAAGTAGTTTAAGAAGTGAAAGAGATGAATTAACTAAACATATGGTTGATTCGCACGCAATGGTAGGTGGTGATATTGGAAAGGCAAATCTAATGGATTCACTTCACGATGAGTTATTCAATGCCAACGTACAAAACGGAAGATATGAATTAAGTTTACAACATCTATACGAAGTTAATCCAAAAGCCGCAAAGGAGTTTGATGATTATATGGCACACGAAACTGAATAAATTATGGTAACCTTACAACCTAAAGCATTAGAACACGTAATCCAATTAATGATGGAAGGTGGTTTAACGCCTGATACACATAACTTAAGGGTTGGTATCAAAGGTGGTGGGTGTAGTGGGTTATCTTATACAATGGATTTTGATGATAAGATAGAACCTACTGATGAAGTGGTAGAGGCGGAAGGTGGATTGAAAGTAGTAATTGATAGAAAGAGTTTATTGTATTTATATGGTACTCAATTAACATATTCAGATGGATTAAATGGTAAAGGATTTCAATGGGAGAATCCAAACGCATCCAGAACTTGCGGATGTGGTGAATCATTCTCTCTATGATAAAACAAATACTCTATTTAATATGGGGGATGGGGATGGTATTTGGGTTTGCCTTTGGTATTGTATGGTTAGCTATTAGATTAAACAATTGGTTGAGCGATGAAAAAATGGATTCCTAGAATATTGGCTTATATTATAATGTTACCTATTATACTGATTGGTATTATAGGAGGCATTATATGGAATACCGTTTTGATTATCGATTACATATATAGAGATATTCGTAGAAAGGGTAAAAAAGAAATACAACAAATCCATAGAGAACAACATAAATAAAAAAATCTTGCATGCCATGCGAAGCTCCTTAATAATATCCAAAAATTAAGGAGTTTTTAATTTGGTATAATCAATAATAATTCGTATATTTGTATAAATTAAGTTATATGCCACTCAAAAAGCTAATGAAGGGATTGGAATCATCCCTTAAAAAAGAAATGGAAATCCATCCAAAAACATTATTGGGGATGTGGTTTCATAATTTTAAAATGCGTAGTATTAAGTATCGCATTAATGATATTAAAAAAGAATTATCCAATCGTAAAACAAAAAAATAATGTTACAACCAAAAACTATAAATGTGAATGTAAAGCCGGGTAAGAAATTAACGGAATCTGAATTAGATGAGTTAGTAGTTGATGAGTTAGAAGATTTGCCACATGATTTAAGAATAGCAATCCGAGAATCAATCCAATCAGAACATGGAGGACATGTTGATAGCCTAGCGGGTCAATCATACAAACCTGCGGATTATGATGATTTTCCAATTGGTATGTATTTGGTTAATAAGACAGGTAGGAGTTCATCGGCATTCTTTCGTATATCAGATGAGTTTCAAATTAAGCAAGATGAGGCATTAGACTTGATAAGTGGATTAGGATTTGTTGAGGTATTTAACAAATCAATGTTTATGAAATCGGGCCACTTTGAGAATAAGATATATGAGAAGGTATGTGAGGATGGTATTATATTAATAATGGTAGATAGTATAGCTAAGAAGTGGGCTAAATCAGTATCCAAATCATATAGAGCAGATAGAGGTATTAACATTTCATTATGTGGTAACGCATCAACGAAAGAATTTGAGGCAGTTACATCTCTAATAACTCCGCTAGCTAAGACCCGTAGAGAAAGAGAAAACAATATCTCATTAGTAATACAAACAAATAGAGGTTACGATACAACAAGCTTTGAGTTACCAAAGCAGAAGTTAGATATTGAGTTGGGGTATGGTAAAGGATTCAAACCAATTCACGAAAAGATTATACATAAATTGAATGAATCAAAGAGTAAAGGATTAGTTCTATTGCATGGTACGCCAGGCACTGGAAAGACTCACTACTTAAAGTACTTAGCAAGTAAGATTAAAAGTAAAAGAGTACTATTCATTCCTCCTTTCTTAGCAGACTTCATTACATCGCCGGAGATGACCCCTTTCCTAATTCAAAACGCAGGTTCGGTACTATTCATTGAAGATGCGGAAAGAGTAATTACGGATAGAAATAGTGGTGGTGGTAATGGTGTATCTAATATCTTAAACATTACGGATGGTATATTAAGTGATATTCTAAACATCCAAATTGTAGCAACATTCAATATGGATAAAGCTAAGATTGATTCGGCACTACTTCGTAAAGGTAGATTGATTGCAGAGCATAAGTTTGATGCACTACCTATTGAAGATTCACAAGCTCTAATTGATAGCTTGGGATTTGAACATAAAGCTGATAAACCAATGACACTAACTGAAATATATAACTTAAGTGAGGTTGAATATAAAACTGAAGAAAAAAGTAAACCAACAATAGGATTCAATAGATATTAATATGTTTGATAAAAGTAAAATGATAATATTGGTAACAGGTACTACGATAGAACCTTGGGCCCAAAATTGGAAAGAGTGTGAATCAACTTGGATTCCAGAATTGAGAAAATTAGGATATGATGTAAAGGTAGCAATTGGTAATCCTGATTTAGAAACCGAAAGAAAAATTGATAGTGATATGATTTGGTTTAAAGCCGAAGATACTAAGAGAGGATTGTATGATAAATCAATAAGGCTTCCAATTAAATGGATATTAGAGGAAACGGATTATGAATATTATTTCAGAATTGATTCCGATTCATTTGTACATCCTAATAGATTTGATTGGATGGTTAGAGAAAATCTAAATAATGGCATTCCTCATTATATGGGATGTGCTCACCCGGCGGCTATGACAAATCCATATGCTAATTTTAAATATATTGTATGTAAAGAAAAAACATTAGCAAGTGGATGTGGTTATATGATATCAAGATCAGCTATGAAAGTAGCCCAACAAAAAATGAGAATAGATGAAGATATTGATTATGAAATAGATGATTGGGTTTTAGGTAGAGCAATGTGGGAAAATCAAGTTCCACTAACTCATGATAGTAGAATATTATTTGAATCAAAATATAACCCATTAGCAGATGACCCTTATAATATAGGATTACCATATATAGGTGACCCGAATTCACATTTAGCTATTCAACATTATTTAAATGGTCATATGGAAGAAGCAATGATAAGTTTAGGATATAGAAAATAAAAGTTATGAAATATTATACAAGAAAGTTGATTAAGTACGAAGATTTAAATGCTAGAGGTACACTATTTGGCGGACAAGTCCTAAAATGGATTGATGAGGAAGCATCTATCTTTTGCATATGTCAATTGAACACCCGAAGTATAGTTACAAAAGCAATGAGTGAGGTGAACTTTGTTTCATCTGCTAAGTTAGGTGATATTATAGAGATAGGATGTGAGTTAATTCAATTTGGAAATACATCAATAACAATAGCATGTGAAGTAAGAAATAAATATACAAAAAAAACTATTATTCGAATTGATAAGATTGTATTTGTAGCAGTTGATGAAAATGGAAAACCAACACCACACGGAATAATTAAATAATGAATTCAAAGTACATTTGTCAATATTGTGGTAAATCTACTTATGATGTAGATATAGATTATTTGGTTGGATATAACCATTTATCTTGTGATTTGGAAAGCCAAAATAAAGCATTCCAAAAAAAGAAAAAACCAATGGAAATAAAAAATTGGAAAAAGCTTAATTCACAAAAGTTTGATGTGATGGGAGCTAGTTTTGTTATAATGGATACAAGTGAACCTGGTTTAAGTGATGGTACTATATATACGGCTTGGGTATATCCTTATAATGATAGTGAGGCTTTTC
>Ga0209596_1000989_pt1 | contig 25210 bp, 24 predicted proteins | sample M_130807_MF_Meta_FD_187314 | JGI IMG/M metagenome (GOLD analysis project Ga0209596, IMG submission 187314) | Freshwater microbial communities from Lake Montjoie, Canada to study carbon cycling - M_130807_MF_MetaG (SPAdes) (version 2) | ecosystem: Environmental > Aquatic > Freshwater > Lake...
TAATTCAAGCTTAAATCATATAAAGAAAATGTAACTATATATGTATAATTATATTTAACAGCATGGATGCTAACAAATACAAACTAACACTGGACAATCAGAAAATTTGGAATTTTTATAATAGTAATCCTGGTATTGACATCGAGACTGCAAACTTGTTCTTTATAGATTTCTTCGAGAACATTTTCAACCACACCACACGAACGAGTGAGAACATTAATTCTCAGATTCTTTCTTTTATGAGCGATAGTAAAAAACAAATAGAGTTGCTACAATCCAATCTTGCAAGTGTGAATGAGAACGTTACAAAGATAAATACTGATGTGTCTCGAGATATGGTAACGCAGCTTGGTAATCTAAAGAAGGAATATATTGAGGATGTTCGTAATATCATTTCTACCAATTCTCTTACTAACAATGAAAAAATAAATTCCATCTTTGATAAGAACAATGAGATTCTTGTCAACAAGACCACGTTGCTGCTGAATGAGGTAATACCCAAGAACAATGAAGCATCTACTCGACAGTTCCAATCTATTTTCAACGAGTTTCACAAACAGGTTGCAGATGAAACACGAATGTTGCTACAAGACAATGGTGGTCAGAAAACTATGTCAGATTTTATTGCGAACTTCGATACCAAATATACATCTCTATTACAGAATGTTCAACAGCCTCTATACACCTTGTTGACTGCCAGTGAGAACCGTATCAGCCAGAACATTATTGGATTAAAGGAGAACACGCTACCATCACAAACCAAACTAATTGATGATTTGGGTGAATTCCTAGGTAAGTATAAGAATTCCAGTAGCAAGGGTAAGTGTGGCGAACAGCGTCTGAACTCTCTATTGAACGAACTATACCCCAACTCGGAAATCACAGACACAACTGGTATGAAAGCATCAGGCGATTTCATTATGAGGAGAACCAACAAACCAAATATCCTATTCGAAAATAAAGAATATGACTATAATATTCCTAAAGATGAGGTTCAGAAGTTCATACGTGATATAGAGAACCAGAACTCAAGTGGTGTGTTTATTTCTCAATATTCGGGTATTACATTCAAGGATAATTTTCAGATTGATATTAATAAAGGTAATGTTCTCGTTTATATTCAGAATTGCGAATATACGCCAGACAAGATTCGATTGGCGGTAGATATCATTGATAATCTATCAGAGAAGATATCTGATGTAACCACAGACGAAGATACAAATGTAATCTCAAAGGAAATGTTGGATGATATTAATGACGAGTTTCACAGATATATTAATCAGAGAGATGGTTTGGTAATGGTATTGAGAGATTTCAATAAGAAAATGACTTCTCAAATCGAAGATATTCAGTTTCCTACACTAGATAAGTATCTGTCACAGAAATATGCCTCTGTAAAAGCACGTTGTCTAGTATGTGATTTGTGTGGGGACTTTATCGCGCGTAATAAACAAAGCCTATCTGCACACAAGAGAGGTTGCGCTAAGACGAACGGTAAACCTCCTCCAGATACAATCGTAGTCAATACAAGTGACGTCAAGAATAGTTAAGGTTAGTTTCTACAACCACTTTAGAGAACCTTGTAAATAAAAAAATAAAATATAACCCTATTGTATAAGAATGAGCTGTGCTGTAGAAGGATTGAAAATGCCACGAGGAGGAGGAGGAATTGGAAGTGGAAGCGCTGGTGGAATTGGTGGAAGCGGAGTATTCGGTCTGTTTGGGACCGTCGTGCAATGCAAGTCGGATGATAATAGCTGGTATTGTATGTTGTCCAAGTTTGTAAACACATTAATCATGCTAATGATTGTGCTTTTCATATTGTCGTTTGTATTCAATTACCTGAGTTCCTTCATGTCTGGTAAAAAGATTAAGGGAGGCGGCTGGAGTATGCCAAAGATATTTGGATTATAATAATTCATTTTATATCGTGAATATGTCAAGATATAAAAATAAATACATAATAAGTATATTATGGAAATAGAGACAGAGACTGAGACAACGTTTGCTTTGATAACCGATAAGTTATTTTTTCAAAGAGCGGAACAAACCATAAAAGACCTGAGAACGAGAGGAGGTTGGACCGGCTCAGTTGTTCTTGCAACTATCGATTTCATTTTGTCAGATGAGTTCAAACAGAAATACAATGTCATCGAAGTTAAATTTGAAACTATAGATAAAACTACACTAGTAGAGAACATTGACAAGGAAGGATTCGCAAATAGTGATAAAAGAGAGCTTTTTAAATTGAATCAATGGGAGAAGTTGCATATGTTCGATGATTATTTCAAACAGTGGCAGAGAGTAGTATATCTAGATGCTGGACTGCGTGTTCTCGACACAGTCGAATATTTGTTGGAGCTGGATTATATAGGCAAGTTCCTCGCCCCGAATGATTGTGCGCCTTATTTCCAAAAAGACAAAATCTTCAGAAATCAGTTGGATTTTGGGAGAACCCAACCAATCGACCGTGTCAAATGCGACTTCGGAGAGAACATTTTCAATTCCCAGTATTTCTTGAATTGTATGTGGATTTATGATACAGATATTTTGAATATATGTAACAAGACGGAACTAATCCAAGCAATGAACGACTACCCCGTTTGCCGGACGAACGAAATGGGCATAATGAACCTATTGTTTCACTTCAAATATAAATTATGGCAAGAATTTCCTATACGAACTCTGTCTGGAAACAAGTATTTATTCGAATGGAACGAAACAAACCATGCATTCCACACAAATTGGACTGATTATTGCTTCATGAAATACCCATATTCAATCAGTTTCGATGTATAATTACTCCTTCATCAATGATTCTGCTACCAACTTTATCAATCCTGGTGGAACTGAATTACCAATCTGCACGATTTTTTGCTTCAGATTACCTGCCATCTTATAATCTGCTGGAAATCCCTGTATCTGCTTCAGCTCATCTGGTAATAGACAACGCAAGAAATATCCTTTCTTATTACGTAACGGAACAAATAGACGTGGTTGGTGCTCATACGTGCAGATAATCGTCTTCGATGGTCCACGAATATCAATTATTTCACAATGAATCGGTGAATCACGCTTACCAAATGACAACATATTCGCATATGTCTTGTCTCCATACGTCTCATTTCTTCGTTTTGCCTTCAATCTCAAATACGGATGCGGATTACCCTCATCTTCCTCGTTCTCCATATCAGTAATTATGCATTGCGCGGGTATAGTTGACATATCGAAATCCTCAGGCTCGATTTTAATTGAACCAGTCATGTCGAACTTAACAATATTCATCAAATTTGGTGTCCCAGGTATTTCATCCGGAAACTGAAGTTCAGCACCAGTTCGAGAACCTATGATTACTAAACGCTCGCGTTTTTGAGGTATTCCATACTTATCCGTTTTAAACAACTTATATTTAATTTTATATCCAAGGTTCTCAAATTCACTCACGATTACATCGATATATTTACGTCCATCATCCATTTCACGAGTCAAAAGTCCCTTCACATTCTCTCCAATAATATACTTTGGGTTTACAATTCGAGTCGCCCGTAAGAACTGACTAAACAGTGTGTTTCGCACATCGTTTGCATCCTTCTTACCCGCTTGTGAAAACCCCTGACAATTATGCACGATTATGTTCTCTACTATATAACTATTATCATCTTTCACTTCAAAATTATAGACATCCTCATCGACTACCTCACGCGTGACGAATGAAATTGGAGCATACCAGATATATTCATTCTCAACATAAAACGTATTGCCTTCTGCGATAACTCTCTTATCGTGTAAACATAAATCGTGAACCTCTTTGGAAATAAGAGTCTTATCATGCAGACATAAATTGTTAGCGGTTTCTGCAAAAATTTTCTTATCGCGTAAACATATCCCTTTCTTAGATGGTAATACAGGGACGTTGATTGTCGAGTTAGTAACCATCCCACAAAAATCATTCATCGTAAGGTCCTTTGCAGCCTTCCAAATCGGCTTACTAAAATCGAATTTCCCATTATACGTTCTCACGTAAAACGGATGTTCTTCTGTGCAAACAACCGTGTTATGGTCTGCATATGTTACTTCATACATTATACCTGTATACTGCTTCTGTTGTAAGTTTACAATTGGCTTATACCGACCATTATGAGTAACCAGCTTCATGTTCAATGTAACATCCTCAATACTCTGATATCCAATATTTGTGAGAACCTGGGTGCCTTTCACAAAACACGGGAATCCAGCGAATATCATGTCTACCTGGTTTGTGTATGCCTCGAATTCCGAATCGGGAATCTTGGTGATATCACTATTCACTTTCTGACCGAGCGCAACACACTCCTTGAAATTCAAATCATGTGTCTCACGAAAAACCTTTTCCTTCTCAGAATATGCAACCAGTTCAAGCCCTGCATTCACCATACCGAGCGAATCACCACCCATTCCGGAGAACAAACTAATAGCCTTCATTAGATTGATTAATATTTTATTTTTATGTGATAAAATATTATAATTTATAATTTACGCAGAACCATCAATGGTTCTATATTCGCTCGTAATACAAACACATCGTCTGGTTTACATGTCTTTAATAAATCTCGACTATGACCTATCCATTCGATTTCTTTGAATTTGTAGGAAGAAATCATACGTAGGCGGTTCTCGCCATATATTCGGTGCGCATTCCAAATAACTGCATCTGTGCCTACCGGAATTCCCAAAAAACACAATCCGTTTGGTTTCAACGATTTATGTATATACATCATCGTCTCTAGGTCTCCATCCGGGTTTAAATCATCACCATATCTACCTAAACCCGAATGCTCTATGCTCGAATAGCTGAATATAGAATCATACTTTACATCAGACCTACAAAAATCATCATATGATATAGTTTTTATAATATCGTGATTGCAAACCGGCACATTATATTCGACCGTTGTAACTGACGTTGCACCTCCATTAATCAAGATTGCTTCAATCCATGGATAGTGCGAACCGATAACTGCAATAGTCTTACCACGAATATGAGATTCATATTTTATACACGCCTCCATAATGAAACGCGGTGCATCCTTATAATTTTCATATACATTTTTACCAGCGGTTATCTTGTCGTATGTGAAACCATCTATAAAATGAGATATTATCTCATTTGTCCAAATATGGCCTGTCTGTTCTTGACTTTCATCGATATACCAGTTATGTATAGGTGTAATACCATTCATTTTATACGCATCAATCATATGGGGTGGAATTTCATCAACCTTTGGTGGTGCCATTTATTATTATTATGAATAATATTTATATTTATAATTAACCAATCAATAATAAAAAATATATAATTACATACACCACCACATCGAAGTAGGCTTCCCAATATCCACTATCATATCGCGAAACTCCTTTAATGTCGGCCGATGCTTTGGGTCCGGGTTTGTTGCGATATAAATCAGTTTCGAATAATCCGGGTTTAAATGACCTAAATGCGGCCTTTCACTTACATGTATTCTAGAACCTACATACGGGTCTTCATTTGTAACCATAAAATACATAACTAATCCCAGGGAATACACTGAACTTATTGTAGACGGTCTAGTATCATACCGTTTAAGGCTTTTTTGTTTATTTATTTGGTTTGATTCCTCTGCATAGAACGTGACATGATTTTGTTTTCCTAATAATTCGGGTGATAAATACATATTGCCTTGTCCACATATATCCGTCATTACACTGAAATCTAATGTATCTATGAATTTTACAGTTATCTTGTGGTCATAGTCATATTCAACCCATATTAAATCTGGATTTATGTGAGATTGTGAGAGTATTTTATTATTCGTTAACAAATAATCACACGCATCTATCAACTGTAATAATATATCTACTGGCTTTATAATCAACTGTTTTCGAAATGTCTGGCGAAATGAACGCTTTGGTTTTTGAGTATTCAAATCTTTTATAAACTGGCGCAATGTTTTTCCATTCTGACTAACACTATATACAAGGTATGTATACATACCGTCTCTGTATGTTCGATAGGGTATTATAGATGAATCATTTGAATCTTCGCTCAGAACGATGTCCTTATTTTTTATTATAGGTAATTTAAAGTCAACTTTTTCAATTGGTTGTATTTTTGCCATTATTTCATAATATAGTATATTATTATTATATTATCAATTTTGCAAATTCTTGTCGACGACCATTTCTTTATTTAATGCACGAATTACCTTTGGGAAAAACGTTTCGCGGTCATCCCCTGCCACAGAATTGCGTTGCATAGATATGCATTGTTGGGAGAACTCCGAGTTCACATCGGCATAATCTGGGTTGCTTTTCTTCCAATTTATTAGTGTTCCCATACTCTTCCTCGAGACTTCTTGTATTGCAATGCGTAATTTTTTGTCATCCTCTTCTTTTGTCCATTTGTCTTCGTCCTTTATATAAACTATATCACGTTTTAAATCTGTGCAATGTATAGGTCGCTCGTGAACACCCAGTTGTTTTAAGTTATCCAGTAGTATTTTCGAGATTCCATTGACAAATCCTAGATTCCCTGTGTTCATTAGGTCCTCGCGCGAAACCTCGATTCCTTTTACGAATTGGGTTAAGTTGAGCGCATCTTTACACTGCTCATTTAAGAATAGATTTATATTAAATGACTTATTATTACTATTTGTAGTTACGTTATTTGTTCCATTCTTTACAATCTCCAACATCTGATTATGATTTTGTGTAATTGCATCATGGGTTTGTTTTTGAATATCCTGGTTTTGTTTCACGAGCTCCATATTACTTTTCACTAATTCGGTAACCAAGTTTGTAAGTATTTGCAATTCATCACTTTTTGAAGGCATTGTTGCCACATACCCATCGGTCCTATCGCATTTTTTCATATGAACATGTAGTCCTTGACGATATTTGTAGCCACGTCCACACAAACACATAAATTTATCAAGCGGCTCTTTTTGTGTCATCATTTTGTCATCATTTCGCGCCATTTTGCATTTATCAGTTGCACAATGTCTAGTCAAATCTGATTTCTTACAGCATCTATAGTCACACTTCTCACATAAATATTTCGGCGCGTTTTGCGTCATCATTTCTGTCATCATAAAATGATGACAGAAAAAGCTCTAAATACTTTTCCGAATAAAAACATAAAAAATAATATGCTAACAAAATTTTCAGGGCGAATCGTAAATCAAAGCATTATGCTCTCAAACCATTTTTCAAGAAAATCGAGTTTAGAGAGTTCTTGGCATATTTATTTTTGGACATTTTATAAATGTCCATTTTTCAAAACAACCTATTAATAATGATTCCTTCCCAAGACTTCTAAGACTTATTGTTTTTACCACTTAAAGAAATTGTGTTGAAAACTTATAAAATTGATTGTATATTATGACACTTATTATAATTGCACCAGAACCAACCAACACCAATTCGAACTAATATGCCTTGTAGAATTTGCAGAGAGACGGGACACAACGCGCGCACCTGCCAGTCAGAACTGGCCCTACCCGACTTGTTCGACTTGGAGACCGTTGACCGATTCAACCTGGACACCGAGACAGTCTTCCTAGAAGAGTTATGGAGAGACGCAGAGGAACCGGTTGCATACCCGGAACCTGAGACAGAGAAAAAGGAATGTATGGTATGCTACGAGGAAGTGCTCGAAGAGAGTGTGACCATAAAATGTGGTCACACATACTGTGTGACGTGCTTCGTCAAGCACATGCGAACACAGGGAACTTGCGCCTACTGCCGAACGGAAGTCTGCGAACCTCCGACCAAGAAATCCCTCGGACCTGATAGCCGAGCATCGGTCATCGACCAGTGGCTGGAGAACTCAAGAGACCTAAATGAACTGATTCGCGGAGAGTTTGTTCGTCAGATGCGCGATAACCTGGCGAACAATCAGAATCTGATTCGGACGGAAACAGTGAACATGGTCGAAAATCTCTGTGTAGAGGCGGCGAGTAACACCAACATGACATTCGGATTATGGATGGCGGGTATCAGGGCGAGTGAGTATACGTCGTATTGGTATGAGAGTGAGGCGTAATAATTTAATAATAATAATAATAATGCACAAACATTTTTTACTTTGGTTTGACTTTTAATGCAATATTATGTGGGACCAAACAATAAGCTACCATGTTATACTGAGTTGCAGGCGACGCTTTGATATATTCTTCTATATTACTATGTTCTTCGATACATTTTGATGATGTAGGTATTGCTCCCACCATATTTTTTATTATAGCTTGTGTATTAGGAGAACGGGAATAATAGTCTTCCGATAATGAGCGAATACGAACAACTGCAGTTCGTTTTTGTTCCATATGATATATTAATATAACATATTACATAAAAAAATAATATTATTCAATTTTCACCTGTTCAATTTCGACCTGAATCGTTTAATCTCGGCTGCTAAATAGTCTATAGTATCAAATAGCCTCAAATCGGTAGCATATTCCGTGCCATAAAACACCACGTATCTCACAATTATATTCGAAGTATCCATAGTAGTATGTATTTCATTAACTGCTTGTTCCAGTAGGTCGTTCTTTTTTGATGGATACTTTATAGCTGCCAACTCTCTCTTTAGTTGGGACACAAATTCCGACATTGATGGGTTGTTTCTAACGATTTTATCGAAAATATCCAGTATCTCCCTATTGCATGCTTTGATTATTTCAAGACTCATTTTTGCGTAATACAATTCATGCAATAAAATCCAAATTTCAATTTTTACTTCAACTTACGTTTCAATACGAAACGTTTCAGTGCGAATTCACAGAAGAGGTATAAATAACTACCATACATCAGCGCTCCTGCTATGACATTCTCCTTCCTCACTGCACAATTCACATCGCCTTTCATCAATAGACTATATGACATAACACATAGCGATGTTCCTATAACCATCTGTCCAATTTGACATGCGGTAATTATTGCCGGATTCAGCCACCTAGGTTTAGCATTCACCGCCATCAAATAGTAATAACCATACATCGCGGAATGAACCGAGTAATTCATAGTAACAAAGAACAAGCCTGTCGATGCTTCCGTTGCATAGGAATGCCAACAAAATAACAATACTGTGATATGGTGATACCAGTGTAGAAATAGCAACGGTTTCTTACGAGCCACAATGAAGAATGTATCCAACAGCTCGGGTATTTTCGAATATATAAACAACTGTACCCATAATCCACTCGCACCAGTGCCAAAGGAATTTCTAGGTTCCATACACAAATTGTCTGTCAATGACATGGTATGTAAATTATATAATAATTGTGGCATGGTTCTCGACATACCTACGAAGGAGAATGCAGACAGAAATAAGTTCCAATATGCCAAAGGCATGTGCATACTATAGGGTTCTCTTGTCGACATGTATATTTGACCACCGTAGCATAAGCCAGCATAACTCGTAACAATAACTATCGGCATATACGGATGCTCTCTAGCGAAGTCTAAACCTGGGCTGGTATCATAGTTTGACTCAAAGGATAGAATCATTTACTATTTACATATATTTATTATTTGATTATTCAATTTTGTAAAATTGATAATATAGAATATTTTCATTATATATTATAAAACATCTATGGAGTGTGAAATATGTATCGAGAAATATAACAAGACAACCCGATTGAAAGTCGAGTGCCCATACTGCGACTATAGTGCCTGTAGAAAATGTTGTGAAACCTGGCTATTGAACGAGACGAATCCTAGATGTTTAAATACTGTTTGTGGAAAGGAATGGACACGGCAGTATGTTACAAAGACATTTACGAAAACGTTTGTAAGTAAAGAATATAAGAATCATCGCGAGTCAATTCTATTCGACCAGGAGAGGGCACTATTACCTGCAACCCAGCCGTTGGTTGAGAACATCCTGAAGTGTGAGAGAATAGATAATGAAATCCGTAGAATCGAAGACGTGGAATTGCGAGCAATAAATGTGCGAATTAGCGCTCTTCGTAACGAGCGAAGTGCGTTGAGTCGTAATACTACAACCACGACAGAGCGGACCACGTTTGTTAAGGCGTGTCCAGACCCAGAATGCCGTGGGTTTCTGAGTAGTCAATGGAAGTGTGGAATCTGTGAAAAATGGGCGTGTAGTGATTGTCACGAGATAAAGGGGGTGTCTCGTGATTGTGAGCATACATGTAATCCAGATATTGTGGCAACCGTTGCACTCTTGGCAAACGATACTAAGTCGTGTCCGAGTTGTGGAGAGGGAATTCATAAAATAGAAGGATGTGACCAGATGTTCTGCACAATGTGTCATACGGGATTCAGCTGGAGAACCGGGCGTATCGAAACCAACATACATAATCCACACTATTTCGAGTGGTTACGGAGAACTGGTGGCGAAGCTCCACGTAATCCGAATGATATTCAGTGTGGTCGCGAAATAACAAACACTTTCACACGTAATATGACCTCTGCTATGCGACTAAAAGGTATAGATACCGAATTAATCAATCGTGTAATGAGAATCTGCGAATCTATAATCCATTTCCGTTATGTAGAATTGAATAGATACGCAGTGGACCATGTGTTGAACAATCAGGGTTTGCGTATACAATACCTTAGGAATTTACTTACGGAGGAGGAATTCAAAACACAGATTCAGAGACTCGATAAGAAGCACCAGAAAAATCGGGAAATCCATAATGTTATGACTATATTATATAATACGGCGACTGATATAATATATCGGTTTGATAATGCTGTAACTCTGCGTAATGAAATTCAAGAGGCACGCGAGATTTTGAATGAGATGGATACGATTTTGTCATATGTAAATGAATGTTTGTTGGATATATCGAAGACTTATAATTCGAAACGGATTCGAATCGATGGAACTATGCGAGAGAGATAACCTTCCATTCGGAAATGCTCGATAGTTTAACATCATTATTTTCGGAGTTTACTAGTGCAACTTTACCACGCCATCTACCGATTATATGCCATGTATTAGTATAGTATTTATATTGTTCATTACCATCATCGAAGGTAGTGATTGTTACCTTTTTTGATTTATCTGGGTCGAAGAAACTCCACTGGTCTGACATTTGTGCTTATATTATTGAAACATATTACCTTTATACCATTTGATGTGTTTGTTTACATTCTTCGTGGTCAATCACCGCTGTCACATCATTTAAAAAATCTTCATCTGATTTCACAATAGTATCCTCATATTTACCTTTCAACAATGCAACTATAATGTTCGTTAGTTCTACAGGTTCGTAATTCATTACTACGATTTCTCCGGTTTTAATATTCAATATCTTGAAAGCCTTTACAGGTTTGTCTAACATGTCCCATATCCAAGCATATACAATAACCTGTAGTTTATGATCCATCGAAATTTCGCTGGTGCACTTCAATTCCCAAACGCTTGAATCAGTGATTAAATCGATGATAGCAGAGAACCGAAAGCGCATGTTCTCTGGGAAGTGGGGTGCAAGTGTTTGGTCTATTTTCGCATGCAAATCTTCCATAGAATGATGGATTATTGTATGTTCTGAGAGAACCTGTGGGTTCTCCCCAATCAACTCAATTCCTATAATCGAATCCAGACGTTCCAAGCAATCGCTCATCACTTGTTCGGATATCCAGTTATATTCATCTGCTTCGATTTGCTTTAATTTGAAATACAAACGCTCTTGGATGGCAGTATACACGTTCGCCAGTAATAGATAATCTCGAATCGAACCACATTGTTCTGGCAATTCCTTAACAATACGCTTCAAATACATGTGCTCGTTTTCCTTCATCTCAATAAGGGCATTTTCCACCATTTTATAAAGAATATTTTGTTGGTTCTCCTGTTTCAATCGGTCATAATACAAGGATGGTATGGCAATACCATTCAGGTCGCTGACCGATTCAAAGAATCCACGCTTCGTTTGCACAATCATTGGTATATCGATTGTACTGGATATGGGAGAACCCAGTGTAAATAATCGGTCAATAATAGGAGAAATATAGTCTAATGTTGAATCGGGTATGAATTTTATTAGTTTTGTAGGTGTTTCATATTTCTTATCGATGAGCGACTTAGCTTTGTTACCATCGTCAGGGTAAAAAATGGAACGTGGCATACCCTTGAATCTAACGAAATCTGACTTTATTAAATCATGGTGTCCCATCTTGAGAAACTCGAGTGGTCTGTCGGTAGGGTATTGGTCAAATTCCAATAAATACAAGCCGTGTGTCGCGCGTGTGCAACCAACATAGAGTGTATTGGGACACTCCGTTTTGTCGGTAATGGTTCTCGCAAATTGATTGAAATAGTTATTATCGAATCCGACGACGAAGACATATTTGCGCTGACGACCCTTTGCACAATGGAAAGTAGAGAACACGATTTTTCCATCGATGACACGTTCATCCAATTTATCGGATTCGAACATGGGAACATGACACGGGACATTCTGTTCCACAAGGGCGTTCTCCATCTTTCTCACATGGCTATTTACTCCTTTTACAGATGCAGCTAATACAAAAATCTCGCTTGGTTTCACTCCACTGTCCAGTAACTCTTTGATGATATAAACTACCGTTTTTTCTATATTATAACGTGAATTTCGTATGTATGTTACAGGTTCTCCCGGCTTACATGATAACATAAGTTGGTTTCCAAACATAACATCGTTAACGAACAAAGACATAGTATCAGTTATCCTATAGGACATTCGCAGTGGACAATTTACGAACACTTGGCTTTTTAATAGCTCGAATCCTGACCAAATTTGTTCGGCTAACGTTAGGAAGCGCGAATCGGCTCCCTTGAATTGGTATAGACATTGTAATGGGTCACCGAGAATTAATAACTGAACTGGTTTGGACATATCACGTAGAAACTTCACAATGAATCGGAAATATAATTCTGAGCAATCTTGAAATTCGTCCAACATACATAGGTCAATCGCACCGATTTCACATCGAGGCTTCGTATCGTGTAATAAAAGTCGACGTATACCAGTATCAGTATGACAATCCTCGGCATAATACTTCACTGCAAGACTATGAAAGGTGTGTATCTTTATATTAGTCAAATCGAGAACCTTAACCTTTTCTTTAATTTCGAGTCGTAAACTAGAGTTATATGTTATTTGTAGAATCGATTGTTCGGGTAGTTGCTTTGCAGTGGATAAGACGGTACTAGATTTACCGGAACCGGCAACAGCAGAACATATCACATTATGTCCCAATTTTAAGTTATCGATGACCAATTGCTGTTCATCGCTTGGCGTATTCATGAGTAAATAATAAGTATAATTATATCTATATTATTTTTAAAATCCTTGAAGATTCAATCCGCACCTCTAATGTTTTATAGTATAATTAATATATAATGGTAGGAAAATATCGTTCTGGTCTAGCAAATGATAGAAGAGCGTATCGTTATTACGCGCAACCCCCAATTTGTCCTTCTACAACTACTATATCGTTAGCCGATATTGCAACGATTGGAATTTATGATAGCTATGGAACTACAGCTTGGTTATTAAATGGGAATACAACAATATCATTGTGTCAAGTTTTAGAAATTCCTGTCGGACAAACTCTATTACCAAATGGGTTTACATTGAATAATAACGGAACGATTAACATTAGAGGCACTCTTCGCAATACTGCGGAAGGTTTAGACGTGTCTGGTTATAATAGTATAACTATAAACAATGGTACTATTAATGTTTTTTCTACTGGAACTATTGCTGTTGCTAAAGGATCAAACGGTGTTTCGGCAACATTTACAAACAATGGAGTTATTAACAATTACGGAAACTTTTATTCTCAAACGTTTGGTATAGTTAACAACAATGGTGGTGGTATAATTAATAATTATTCTGTTAATTCTGAAGGAACTGGTGGATTCCGACTTAATGCTGTCGGAACACTTAATAATGTTGGCATATTTATTAATTATGCAGGTGCCTCAATAGTAACGGGTGTAAGCGGTATTTATAATGGAATAATTTATAACTATAATGGCGGTATTATTACAAATAATGGTGTAATTACAAATGCTGGAATAATTAATAACGCAAATGGTTTATCGTCTTGTGGAGTAGGAACAATAAATGGTTCGGGAACAATAATTAATACGGGAACAATTGGAACTGCTTGTCCTTAAATGGGTCAGTTGTAAATCTTCGTGGGTTTAATTTATCGGAACGCATAACCAAAAGTTCCTATAGCAACCAGACCGAGGAGTAAACCACTATGATAATAAAAGCTCATATTACGATACATTTCTAGCCAAGCTTTTGTTTCCGCGGGCGTTCTAACCTCATTCAACATCCATTTCGATTTCGGCGCCAGAATATAATAGAAATAATTGACTATAAACGCGAAACCAACGATTGTGCAAACAAGTGACAAGGGCGATACCTTCTCCTTACGTATCAACATGTTATATGTGATAATGATAATCGCCAATACGACACCTAAAGCATACCCTGTATAATAAATTATGGTTCTCTCCCTCGCTATAGAATCGTATGTTTGGACGAGAGATGTGGGTAGGCTCTTACGATACTTTTCTATAACATCATTCTTATTGGTTAGATATGTCATGTAAAACATTGCAATAAGGAAAACTATTGAAACGGAACAGCATATTTTGCACGGCATTATATACTAATTCTATAGATTTTTACGAGTAACGCGAAGTCGAAATGATTTATTGTTCTCTATCGCGCGTAGTAATTTAATTTGGCGATTCGCCTTGGTTTTCGATGTGCATTTTGAGAAAACGCGCCCCGATTTTTTATTATATACTTTGAAACAACGTCTGTTTCTGACCTTTCTAGTTGCGTATGGCATTCTATATAAGTGTAATATATTATTTAAAAAATGACCAACTAAACATACTTCCATAACTACTTTGGTTTTGTTGTAAAATTGGAATCTCGATAGGAATTGTAGTAACAGGAACAGTAGTAACAGGAACAGTAGTAACAGGAACAGTAGTAACAGGAACAGTAGTAACAGGAACAGTTGGCGAATTTTGTAACTGTTTAAAATCAACTAAATACTGACTTATTTTACTCTTTAATTGAACATTATCAATTACTACAGGTTGTGGCGTGCTTGCGTTTGCTAGGGTTGCTAAATTCAACATTTCATCAATATTATTACTAGAAAACAAATCATTCATTAAGTCTATCCTATAATTAATGTACTTATCGAATATTGATTTTGGAACTTCTGATGCAAGCTGTTTTATACCACCCAAATCAAATCCAATTGCCATTAATACACTTATATCGGGGGTCATTTTCGTTATAGTTGTGCCAGGTAGTGCTGTATATTTGGTAATCAATTCATCAATCTTAGCCAGTGGAACAGGTGTAGTATCCATAGTGGTCGATAACTCCAAAACAAGGTCAGATAATCTCTTAGCAAACGTCTCTAGATATACAAGATTTTTATCAATAAAATCCTTAGTGCCAAGAGGAGAACCTGGTGGTATAGGCTTTGTTTTATAATCCGATAATGCCTTGTTAATAGAACTCGATTGCATATTTAATATGGAAGATGATTTTGTGAACCCTTCACTGCAAGACCCGCATAGTGATAAAAATAGCACTGATATTAATACTATAATCAAAAATGTAATGGAACTAAATTTAAACATGAGACGTTATACAATATAAAAATATTATATATCAAAGTGATGCCAAATTACAGATTTAAACCAGCACAAATCGTGCAACTTTAAATATGTAATTGTCTAAAACTGAACTATATAAGTTGCTCGCATGGTTCCATTCACATCTAATGTATACGCTGGAGCGGATGTGGAAATTCCAACATTTCCATCCGAATAATAAATATTGCCACCAACACCTGTAACCCATAATGTAGGACCCGTATAACCGGTCGACCCAGTTACTCCTGTGTATCCCGTAGCTCCCGTATATCCAGTATAACCTGTAGCTCCAGTATATCCTGTATAACCAGTCGACCCAGTAACTCCAGTGTAACCCGTCGACCCAGTAACTCCAGTATATCCAGTCGACCCAGTAACTCCAGTATATCCAGTCGACCCAGTAAATCCTGTATAACCCGTCGACCCAGTAACTCCAGTATATCCCGTCGACCCAGTAACTCCCGTATAACCCGTCGACCCAGTAACTCCAGTGTAACCCGTCGACCCAGTAACTCCCGTATAACCCGTCGACCCAGTAACTCCAGTGTAACCCGTCGACCCAGTGACTCCTGTGTAACCCGTCGACCCAGTAACTCCAGTATATCCGGTGGACCCAGTGACTCCAGTGTAACCCGTCGACCCAGTCTCGCCAGTGTAACCAGTTGACCCAGTGACTCCTGTATAACCAGTTGACCCAGTGACTCCAGTGCAACCCGTCGACCCAGTGACTCCTGTATATCCGGTGGACCCAGTGACTCCAGTATAACCAGTGGTTCCAGTGACTCCAGTATAACCAGTGGTTCCAGTGACTCCAGTATAACCAGTTGCGCCAGTCTCTCCAGTGTAACCCGTCGACCCAGTTTCTCCAGTATAACCCGTCGACCCAGTCTCTCCAGTATAACCAGTGGACCCAGTGACTCCAGTATAACCAGTGGACCCAGTGACTCCAGTATAACCAGTGGACCCAGTGACTCCAGTATAACCAGTGGACCCAGTGACTCCAGTATAACCAGTGGACCCAGTTTCTCCTGTATAACCAGTGGCACCAGTCTCACCGATGTAACCAGTCGACCCAGTAACCCCTGTATAACCAGTCGACCCTGTATAACCAGTCGAACCAGTCTCACCGATGTAACCAGTCGACCCAGTAACCCCTGTATAACCAGTCGACCCTGTATAACCAGTATATCCAGTAACTCCGGTATAACCAGCTGAACCAGTCTCTCCAGTCCAACCTGTATATCCTGTCGACCCTGTATATCCCGTAGAACCCGTAACACCAGTCCAACCAGTGGGCCCAGTAGGACCTATAGGTAGTATTTGGTTCGCCAATGTGGTGCGTATATACGAAATTGTAGGCGGATTGAAAAAAATTGTAATATTATTTGCGAGAGAACTACTACTACCATATTGCTTACCATAAACCTTAATTCGTATATTGCAATCCAGATTCGGTAACGTATAATATGGAAAAAATAACGAATTCACATATCTATGCGAAATTATATTCGCCGTTATAGGTGTAGGCACAGTAGAACCATCAATAATTAAGACTTCATTACCAGCCAAATCTACATAAAATATTCTCATAAAGAATGCCACATTACCAGCCAATTGATTCGAACTGGCGTATAAATACAAATCCCATAATCCGGGCGCAATCGATGTGGTGGTAACCCCCACGAAAGCAGTAGTAAATACACCAATCAGATGTTCTGATAAATTATTGAGAGCAAATGTATATGTAAGTGACGTCTGTATTGCATTCATACTTGGGTCATCAACCAAATTTCCTGACAAATCTGGAATAATCACATTCTGACTAGGTGACAAAAACAGATTATATTCTAACGACAATCCTGGTGGACCCTCTACACCAATACCTACTGGACCAGTTACTCCTGTGTATCCTACTGAACCAGTTGACCCCGTATAACCTGTAACTCCAGTTTCTCCTCTTACTCCGGTTGCTCCTGTTGGTCCGGCCGCTCCGGTTACTCCGGCTGCTCCAGTCGCTCCTGTATAGCCCGTTGTTCCATTATATCCAGTTACTCCGGTTGCTCCTGTAGGACCAAGTGGCCCGGTTCTCCCAATCGAACTATATCCAGGTATAATCGGTAGAGATGATGGAGGAATACAGTAATCCGATGCAGTCGTGCCAGTTACACCCAAACAAACTGCATTACCGGAACAACTACCTAATGGAACCTGAAAATAGTCAGTAGTAGTATGCGATATAACATTCAACATTACATTTTGTGTTTGTGCACCGGCGGTTTTTTTACTAGCATCTGAATTTCTGATTTTTAATAAATTTGTGTAATCGCTAGACGACATTATATATATAAATGATGTTTGTTTTTTATCATTTTTTACTAAATCAATTACTTACTTCGCGCCGGCACAAGTGTTACATTTCGTCGGATTGGCAAGCCTTCCAATCATAGAAGTAGGCGCTGTTCGAACTGGTGCATACAATCTCATCATCAAGTTGTATGTATATACTATAGTAGGTTACAAAATTGATTTTATAATCGTAAAAAATAACGGTGATTAATAAAAAACGCAAATGAATCCGACGATAAACGATTTATGCGAGTTAATACAGAAATTATCCGACAAGATAGACCGACTCGAGAAAGTGATAAAGACGAATGGCTGTGCTATGGGAATGGGGTTTAATACCCCGGAAGTAAATATTGAAGAGTGGACTCGTAATTGCATCGTTCGTCAAGAATACATAGACACAGTGTATCGTGATGGTGGACTGGATGCGATGAAGAATTGTGTGTTGTATAATAACGGTCTATCGCCTATACCACTAATGATGAACAAGAATGTGCTGTATGTGTTCGATGAAAATGGATGGTCAAAATGGACAGACGAACACCTTAGATTAGTGGTCAAAAATATATGGCAGAAATTTGTTTATGTACATATGAATACACCGGTCGACCCGTCAGTGGAAGAGGAGCTGCGAGACTTTCATAGAAAGAAAATTATCGAACTAAGAAAGACAGTATATGAGATAAAGAAGAATCGAATTGAATTCGCTAGGTATTTGAAAGGTGTTAGTGTTCTATAAAATTGATTCAGATGTTGGTGTATATTTTTTTATTAAAAACTACATAACCATGACTCAACTAGCAAAGAAGAACACACACGAACGCGACAAGGACATCTCATTCGATGAGGGTCCCCATATTTACACAGTGAAGGGCGAAAAAGGATACACGAGTGTCACGACTTGGAACCACGAACATTTCTCTCAGTTCGATAGCGACAAAATCGTCAACAACATTTTGAAGAGTAAGAAGATGAACGACCCAACTTACAAATACTACGGAATGACGAGGCAGGATATTATCGACTCGTGGGATAAGAATCGCGACACGGCGGCGACGGCGGGAACACAGACACACTATAACGTAGAGTGCTTCTATAACGGAATCGAAGTGAACGACGATAGCATCGAATACAAATACTTCCAGGAGTTCGTTCGGGACCACCCTCATTTGGAAGCGTATAGGACAGAGTGGTGTGTATATTACGAGGAAATCCGGGTTTCGGGTTCCATCGACATGGTCTTTCGCGACACTAGGACGGGGGAATTCTTGATATACGACTGGAAGCGTTCGAAGGGAATCGAGTATGAGAGTTACGGAGGAAAGACCGCAATCACACCCTGCATCCGTCATCTACCGGACACCAATTTCTGGCACTACTCACTACAACTCAATGTCTATAGAAAGATACTACAGGATAAGTATGGTTTGAAAATCACAGGTCTCGCGCTCGTGGTTTTGCATCCAGACAACCAGAGTAAGACATATGAGGTAATCGAAGTCCCAATGATGGACCGGGAGATGAACGACCTATGGGAACACAGAAAACAAGAACTGCAAAAGAAAATGATATAAACCGATTTTAATATATAATAAAACAAAATGCTGAAAAACAAGATACGATTCACAATATATTTTTTATATTATTATTTTTTATATACGGTTCGGCTGTTCCTTATAAGACTTAATATATTAAAAGCACCGCCGAAGCCGATTGACCCAATTGAAGAATATATAAAGCCAAGGAAGGCGAAATTGCTAAGGACATATGAAACTGACCTGAATATGAATACAAATATTGACCAACGAATATATAACAAAAAAACGTTCAACGAGCTACTGAAAGATGAGGCAAATGACATAGAACGCTTATGGAAGACACGTATATTATACGAATCCACACCGAGAGGAACAATAATGATGTATTATGATATATACAAACAGGGTTTTGCATATTACGCAGACCAGAATGGTGTTCCATATTCGATTCTCAATGGAATGGCTATGAAATACGTAGTCACATTTTTTTGTAGAGACTTATTCTTTGATGAGGAGACAATCACGATTGAGCGCATCCCGCCTTTAGTAAAAATATTCGAAGAAGACGATAAACCTGTAAACAAAGACAAAGAGAAAGAGAAAGATAATCAAGCGTTTGCAAAACTTAAAAACTACCAAAATACCGAAACCAATCCAAATGCCAAGAAGACGGTAGATGATAAACCACTAGAAAAACCTAAAATGAAGAATAAATTTATCAGTCTTGGAAAAATGCATAATTTTTCAGTCATTCAACGAAGGCCGAAACAACTGAGAGGTAATTCAACTACTAGACATGATGGCCTATTTGCAGGAAAGATATCGTATAAAGACTTCAAAAACCGTCAAGTTAAGTAGTCTTGCTTTTCAACCAATTGACATAACCGGTGCTTTTTACAAGAGAGAATGACGTGCCTAGGTGAGATTTTGCAATCAAGTATGCCTTCATCTCCTTCTCCGACAACGATTTGAGATATTCTTCGGGTGTCATAGAATTTTTATCAACAATAAAAATTATAAATGTCTAATCAATTTTTAGGGTAAATAAAATCGATAGGTATAGTATAAGATGTCTCTGGTAACGTTGAAGAAGAAGACGGCAGCGAAATATAATTCTATGAGTACAAACCGTAGTGCATTTTCATTAAATGGCACATATCGTAGTCAGGGTTATGTTGGACAAGATACACTCGGACGCTCACTACCGAGAACCCCGATGAATGGTAATGTGCCGAGGGGTCATGGAGGGTGCTGTGGGACTTACGCTATTGGAACTATAGTTCAGTCAGGCGTAACATGTACAAATGACCCGAGTGTGCTAAAATCATCCGTTGTAGGAACATCTGGTCAGTTGTCAGTTCACAATAAATGGGTTCGCCGACCTCAACCATTCGCGGTTGTGAAGCCAGATTCGAACAATAATATAAACACACAGCAGGATTACATTGCTAGAATGCAACAGAAGGCCATATTGGAGGCTAAAACTGCAGAAGATTTGTGCACGAGCACGGCGCCGAATAGCTGCGATGCGCTGATGCAAGTTTTCTTTGCGAGACAGGGTAAGTCGAATGTATTCAAGCGTAGCAAAGACGTTTGCAATGTTACCAAGGATTTGTCTGGCGAGAGTAAGTCACAAGGTTTATATTTATTGAATCTGACAAAGCAGTGCTACGAGAATGACATATACCAATTCACTCGTAATACGCGTAGCGACCCATTACCTGGAAACTAAAACCCTTCGTTTTTATTTTTATTGTTTTTATATTAATAAAAACAATAAAAACTATCTATAAATCATACAACATTTTGAATGTGAGAACAAATGAAAAATTCGCATTATTTATGTCCAATGGCCGTCCATGGTCATCGAACACTTGTATATGCAATCGCTGAATATCCACAGGCCCGAAATACTTGCGCGGTTCCGTTACAAGACTCAAATTATTCGCCATATACACCGAAAAACTGTTTGATTGCATAGCAATTCGCGCCAGAACGTTCTCGCTGACATGCTTATCATGGAAAGCATTAAAAAATAGGCTATTACCACTCCGTTGATAATCATCGATACTCAAATATACATATCGCATTATACTCATATCAGCAACGGTATCGGCTACATACTGGTTTGAACCGAAATATTTCGCCTTGTTAAATCCCAAATTCCAGCCAATCTTGGTGGTGATACTAGTATCATCTACACAACATTTAATACTCTTCGTAAAATCTAGACCTATCGAATTTACCATATTTGAATTTGCATATGCGGGATTCGGACCGACCGTTACTTTGGCACTACCGGATGAATTTTCGTTAATATCTATGGTGAACTTTATATACGAAAACACACTATCCACATCAACTAGATTACCAGCTCCATCCAATGGTGCCAGTAGGCTATTTATTTTATTGAGTAAATCAGTTGCGTCATAATTTCCATCAGGTATAATAATCGTCTTTTCGAATTGTGTAATTGGTCCGTTCTCCACAAGCTGTTTATCAGCGTAAACATAGAGAAAATTATTACCATATTTTGATGAAATCGCATAATAGGAAATCGGAAATTCTACGGACGAAAGCTGCATAGAAACCACTTTATTCAATCGAGACGGTAATTGAATTATGAAGTCGGAAGCTGACGTTGTAGTAAAATTGTCACGAAATCGTGTATCAACAGACACATACTTGGTTAAAGTTCGTGTGTTCAATGGATTCAACTGCCCTTGAAAATATTCGCTGTGGCTGGAATAGACAAATGGTCGTTCATCACGGGTAATAAGTTCTTTTTCAGCACGTGTTTGTGTTATTGATTCGGATGGAACTGTATATTCGTATTGTTTTTGACGATTTGGTTCTAAATCTGTAGTCCCGAATTTCCTATATGTCAATAGTTGTTTTGCCTTGGTCAAGAATTCGATGAGATTCCGCTTCATTTTTTTATCAACATGTCCACTCGATAGTAATTGTTCACGTATTTCGTATTCTTTCAATTCGATATCGCTGGCGCTATAATTACTCTTCGGATTCAACTTGAAGAATTTTTCAAGGTCAATAATACTATAATTTTCAATATCTAAATCCAAGTCCGACATATTATATTATATTAAAAACATATTATAATATCCACTCGAATCTGTAAAACACATCTATCTGTAAACACAATCTTTCAGCATTTCCTTTATTTCGTCAATTTCAGCCTGTTGACGTTTCACAGTGGCTTCCAACTCACTGATTCTATCCTCTTGCTGCTTATTTACAGATTCTAACCGTATATTATTCGCTTGCACCTGTTTGTCCAATTCCTGTGTAGATGATAATAAAATGGTCCAGATGGTGTCTTTGTTCAACACATGGAAGTCTTCGACGTGATGACCATAGACGAAAACGCTCTTCCGAATCATTCCTCTGTATTCTTCATCGGATTTCATAAATATGGTGTTACCATTATAGGTTCTCTGCTCTAGGACCCCACCATATTCATCCACGAATGAAACCTGTGTATCCGGTATATGGGCATCAATCGAGAACATTTTATCCGTTATGGTGTTTGTTTTCTTGACTATGATTTCGTTACGATTCTTGTCATATAATTTTATATTACCATTCAAAATATCATTAGTGGACTTGTTTATTAATGTTATAGTTTTGTTATCAATGAATGCATTTTCATATATCGATGGCACGAAATCGGGGTTAGTTGAAACGGCCGCTGGTAATACCCGTTTTACTTCTTGTGCAATAAACCCGTATATAGATTCACCACCCTGTTTTTCATGGTCTATATGTTCATATTTCCTGGGTTGTATTTTCCTTAGAATATCCAGACTCGAATTACTAATATCCACAATATTTTTTTTGATACGGCTATCGGATGTTGCGAAGTATGAGGTGGCAGTTACACTTCCTGCAACGGACAATGACCCAGTAATCGTTGCTGAAGTAGTAACCCTTAAGCCTCCTGTAGCAGTTACTCCTAGTGGAAATGTTACAATACCTGTGGCTCTAGCAATATTAATACTACCTGCGGATGTTGAAGTACCATTTTGCGTGCCCAAATTAAATACATTTGAAGAGCCATTATATTGTATGAAACCTCCAAAATAATTTGTATCACTTACTGCACCCAAACCCTCAACAAAATTAATTCTCGTCGACCCACCATTTACAGGATTAATAAGTGAAAAATAATTGACAATTGAAACATCGCCATAAATACTCGCTATTTTTTTACAATACAGATTACCAACCGTTGCTGAACCAGCTACTGTTAGTGCCCCGACTAATGTAGTTGTAGGATAATTTCCAAACGTGTATGCAGTCTCGTCTGTAGATGTTATATTCAATTCTCCAGTCATAGTTGTATTTGAACCGACATTCAACGTTCCTGCAATAGTTGCTGAACCAAGAACGGAAGTATTTTGTAACCTCGACGTTCCAGATACATTTAATCCACCTGTAATACTAGCAGAACCGGAAATAGTTGCTCCTGTAAGTGTGGTTATTCCACTGACATTCAACGTTCCTGCTACAGTTGCTGAGCCAAGAACGGAAGCATCTTGTAACCTAGATGTTCCAGATACATTTAATCCACCAGTAATAGTGGCGCCACTTGAAATAGTTGCTCCTGTGAGTGTAGTTATTCCTCCGACATTCAACGTTCCTCCTACAGTTGCCGAACCAAGCACGGAAGCATCTTGTAATCTCGATGTTCCAGATACATTTAATCCACCTGTAATACTAGCAGAACCAGAAATAGTTGCTCCGGTGAGTGTGGTTATTCCTCCAACATTCAACGTTCCTACAACCGTTGCTGAGCCAAGAACGGAAGCATCTTGTAACCTCGATGTTCCAGATACATTCAATCCACCTGTAATACTAGCAGAACCAGAAATAGTTGCTCCTGTAAGTGTGGTTATTCCACCGACATTCAACGTTCCTGCTACAGTTGCTGAACCAAGAACAGAAGCATCTTGTAACCTCGATGTTCCAGATACATTTAATCCACCTGTAATACTAGCAGAACCAGAAATAGTTGCTCCTGTGAGTGTGGTTATTCCACCGACATTTAATGTTCCTGCAACCGTTGCTGAGCCAAGAACGGAAGCATCTTGTAACCTCGATGTTCCAGATACATTCAATCCTCCAGTAATACTAGCAGAACCAGAAATAGTTGCTCCTGTAAGTGTGGTTATTCCACCGACATTCAACGTTCCTGCTACAGTTGCCGAACCAAGAACGGAAGCATCTTGTAACCTCGATGTTCCAGATACATTCAATCCTCCAGTAATACTGGCAGAACCAGAAATGGTTGCTCCTGTTAATGTAGTTATTCCTCCAACATTTAATGTTCCAGCAATCGTTGCTGAACCAAGAACGGAAGCATCTTGTAACCTCGATGTTCCAGATACATTCAATCCACCTGTAATACTAGCAGAACCAGAAATAGTTGCTCCTGTAAGTGTGGTTATTCCACCGACATTCAACGTTCCTGCAACAGTTGCTGAGCCAAGCACAGAAGCATCTTGTAACCTCGATGTTCCAGATACATTTAATCCACCTGTAATACTAGCAGAACCAGAAATAGTTGCTCCTGTGAGTGTGGTTATTCCACCGACATTTAATGTTCCTGCAACCGTTG
>Ga0209596_1000994_pt1 | contig 25158 bp, 33 predicted proteins | sample M_130807_MF_Meta_FD_187314 | JGI IMG/M metagenome (GOLD analysis project Ga0209596, IMG submission 187314) | Freshwater microbial communities from Lake Montjoie, Canada to study carbon cycling - M_130807_MF_MetaG (SPAdes) (version 2) | ecosystem: Environmental > Aquatic > Freshwater > Lake...
TTTCACCGCAGACGATGTCTATGATTTGATGGACTAATCTTTCTTAGCTCTTCGTTTAGACATTAAGTCTTTAATGAAAGTTTTTATTTCATCATCATGATCTTTCTCAGGTAGAAATGCATATCCTCTCGTTCTAGAAGACCATCGTATCTGACCAATCACATCACCAGACTTAACGACATCATATGTCTCTGTCTTAGCACCTTTCTTTGATTCTTTCTTTACGAATTTAATATTAGATTTAGATTCGAATAGCTGATATGTCTGTATGTATCTCATTATATTACCATTATTTTATAGATTTTCATTTTAAATGCTAATATTTATTTAATGTTTTTTACCAGGTTCGGTAACTGTTTTACCACCTTCGCTAAAACTCATACCAGATAATTGACCATTTATAGAGTCACATGTACTTTCTGAATTAGATATAGTGTTGTCCAATACAGAAAGTATTATATTCAATATAGAATAAACTTTTAGATAGTTGTTGTCAGAATCGTAGAAGTTTGATCCGCAGATGCCTTCAATCAAATCTATCGTAAGATTTATTGTGTCGTTGTTTCTAACTTTCATCTTTTCTATTACTACTTTAGGAATACCTGCATCGGTCATCATTCTTTCGTAGTCATAGATTATTTTGTTTATCAAATCCAAAAAAGCACCTTTTATTTCACTGTTACCCATAGATTTATAATCACCTTGAAGAAATTCTTTCAAATCATCTCTATAACATCCTAAATATATCGTAAGGTATTTTCTAAAAACAATTGTTCTGTATTCAGTTGAGAAGTTCATAGTAGGAACCATTGAATATTTCCAAAGGTTTATATAATTGAATATTTCATGACTTGTTATGTCAGTTTCAGTTATGTTGGTAGCCAAAACATTCTTACTATCTTTTATTTTTTCTTTCATGAACCATTCAACAAACTTATCACTAATATATAACCAAAATCTTTTAAACATACCACCTTTTAATACACCAATTAATATAGCAATTAATATAGCAAGTGCTAAACCAATGTAACCATGTGCTTTGAATATTTCAATTGCGTATTTTATTTCACCCATTTTATTAGTTAATTTTTTATTAAAGTATATATTTAAAAAATATAATAGAAAAATGGTAAGCGGTACATATATTTTAATATATACTTAAAACCAAATAAAAAATTATGATAAAGATCAACATAAATAAAGTTCATGGCGGACTTATTAACAATTTCGAAGAGGTTAGAATAAGTGAGAAGTCAAATAAAGAACTTGGTAACTATTTTGAAGTATCTGCTTTGAAAGAATCAAAAGAAGTGAAGATGATTATAACTAAGAAAAACATAGAGAATGATAAATTCTCATGGTCTTACTATTCAGATCCTTCTAATAGTTCTTCTTATCTTATTGAAAGAATTTCAACTACAGATACAATAGTATCCGATGTAGAAGATATAATTGAAAAAAATAGATTCAGCGAAGACTATTTATTAAAAATAGGTAAATAATTATGAATTTTATAGAAATACGATTTAGTTCTATTAAAAGAGAAATAGAAGATTTCTTAAAGGCTGAATACAATAAGGCAAGCATACTCTTTAGTACTGCTTCTCCTTATGGTCAAATATTGGGTGTTATAGAGAACCTACACCAATTATCGTTTTTATATCTAAAAAACGCTATGAATGGATTAGACATAACAGCACCAAACAATATTAACGAAAGAATAATTAAAAATGCTGCCATTTTTGCAGGTCATATTCCAGGAAGAGCAATAAGTGCTAGTGGTACTTTAAAGTTTACATTGAAATCTAATATAGAATTAGAAAAGGATGTACCAGGTGGGAAAATAACATTTCTTAACAAGCTTAATATTAAAAACAAAACAAATTCTTTAGATTATTCATTCAACATAGGAACTGAAAGAGTTACACATAGGTTGAATCCAAACTATCAATTCTTCGTTCCTATAATACAAGGAAAATGGGTAATAAAGAACTATACAGGTTTTGCACAACCATTACAAACTATTAGTTCAAATGAAACAGGACAAAAAGATGTTGAAAATTTTAATATAGAAGTTACTGTAAATGGTGATATGTGGACTATTAAAAAACACATATATGAGATGATACCTGATGAACAAGCGGTAGTCGTTAGAACCGGATTCAATGGTGGTGTCGATATAATATTTGGAAACGGTGGATTTGGAGCAATGCCTCCTTTAGGAGCACCTATACAAATATCTTATTTATGTACAGAAGGATCTTTAGGAAACATATTCAGAAGAACGAGAAACGATTGGTCTTTCATAGGTAGTGTATTAGACGGAAATGGACAAACACTAGATGTTGATAAAGTATTTGATGTAGACATATATAATGATATTACTTTTGGTGCAGACGGAGAATCAATAGACTTCACCAGAACTATACTTCCTATCGCCAGTAATAATTTTGTCTTGGCACTACCACAACAATATGCATACGAAATAAAAAAACTTGGTGTATTCTCACATGTAAACGCATATGAGAAATCAGGTACGATATTCATAGCAGTAGTTCCCAATATAAACCTTTTCAAAAATCAGAACTCAGATTATTTCACAATAGATAAAAGTGCGTTTACTTTGGATACTTATGAGAAATCAAAAGTAGATAACTATTTAAGAACATCAGGAGTTATACAACTTACACGTAAATATAAAATAGTAAATCCTAAATTATCATATTATGTGATGAACATATTCGTGATACCTTATTCTGATGCGTCAGATGAATCTGTTAACTCACAGATTCTAGAAAAGATATCAAACTATTTCTTATCATTATCTAGAATAGATAGAATACCTAAGTTAGATATAATTAGAGAGTTATCAAGTATTGCAGATATACACTCTGTTGATATTCAATTTGTATCAAAAAAGAATGAAGACTATCATAAGAATATGATACAGGAGATGCAGAATCAATTAAGTAAGTATGCGGATACTGGTGTGGCTAGACAACTTCCTAACTATGATCCTACTACAACATTAGGATTGGATTCAATTTTAGGTGATATACTATTTGATCCAGAAGAGATGCCTATAATCAGAGGTGGTTGGAATAATAGAGACGCTGTTCATTATAGTTCTGATATTGAAAGCAACGGACTAAAATCTGTGAATATTATCAAAAAAGGAACAGTTGATGCAAAAAATAAACCTATTAAATAATGCTACACGAAGAAAGAGAAATACCTGAGGTTTATTATATGAAACATCGTCATGACGATGATACAGAATGGACAGATTATGAGAATAATATGCTTGATAAAATGCTTTCTCCTTATCTATATGAGAATGATATGATGAGTAAGTTTCTTAAAAAACTTCAACCTCTTACTGGAAAAATGTTTGATCAAATGAATATAATGAAAAATTTCAGGAATTATATTGTCGATAAGTACCATTATAAGCACAATAGGTAAGAAAATAAAGAAAATAAGGAAAACTATTATATTTATTTAATATATAATAGAAAACATTAGCAAATTTAATAATGGCAGAAAATAGAAAAATAGTTGGATTCAAAAAATTCTCAGATATCAAAGGTTCACCTAAGATTGAAGAAGTTGAACTTAGTACACAGCCCGATACGGACTCTGATAGACCTATGTTACCAAACACACCTGAAGAATCTAAAAAGATTGAAAAACCAATGTCTAGAAAAAACATTCAGCCAAAAGAGCAAGATATAAACCTTCCTTCAGAAGAAGATAATGAGTTTGATTCAGAATCTGATGAAGAGAAAAACGAAAATGTAACTACACACGGAAAAGTTGCTAAGTTTCCAAAAAATGTAAAAGCTTCTAAAGCTTATAACTTCTTAGAGAACGTAAAAGTAAGTAAGAAATCTATCTGGTACATTATGGTTGAAAAACAAGACAACGAGCTTCAAATGGTTAAATACAACAACAAAGAAGGTGTTGACTTAAATCAATTCGTAACTGAATTAAAAGGTTATTATTTGAAAAAATATTCAAAAGATGCCAAAGTATGTAAGATGATTGAATCTATTAACGTTGATGGAAACGACAAATACTCAATGGTTAAAAATATTCCTTTAGTTACTATAGATGGTAGAAAAATGATTTCAATTATAACTGAAGATTTAATCAAACTTCTTTCTAAATAAAAGACTTACCCCTCTATGAATAGTATTCATAGACCGACCCAAGGATACGTTCTTGGGTTTCTTTTTTTTATATATACTAAAAAGTATTTAACTCAACAATGAAATACCTAAAGCTATATGAACAATTTAGATTAATCACAGAGTCAAAAAAAGAAATGAATAAAGTAATTTCTTATCCTGGTATTAAATCAAATGATAATTTACCTCCTCTTTTATTAATACCTGGTGGTGATGGAAATCCGAAAATTGATTACACGGTTCTTGCCCCTCTTTTATCCGATAGATTTAACCTATTCACTTTTTATTATAATGGAAGTAAAAGTGGAAATGCTAAAGACGTATGTTCTGATATAGCTATACAATTAAAAGATAAATTAGGTGATAAATTATCACAATTGAATGTTTTAGGATTTTCTATGGGAACTAGTTTTGGTTTTTGGATAATAAAGTCTCTTGGTGAGAATTTCAAAGGTAAGTTTATATGTGTTGATGCTGCTGCTCCTCAGGCAGATTATGCAGATAGATATGTTCATAATACACTAAAACACAATACCCCTAGAAGATATCACTGCCTTGTGCTTCCATTTTATGAGGCTGATAAGAAAACTGGTAAATTTCCTCTAAATAAAGGCGAGGAAGCCAATGAAAATCAAATGACTAGATTTAATTATTCTTTTTCAAAAGAAATAGAAAAAGAAATAGAAAAAAATGATCAAAATTTTAATCTTGAGAAATGCACGATAAAAGATTTTGTATTTAATGGACAGCTTGAATACGAAAAATGGAGAAAATCTAAGTCATTGGTTATTGAGTTTATTGATGAACCTAATGAAATTGGAAAAGGAGAACATTATCCATCAAAATTAAATCCATCTGGAATATGGTTGAATGGTAAAAGATTCGAATTACCAGAAGATTACTTTGGAAACACTACCATTAAATCATCTTCTAAAAATGTCTATCCTGATGTTGATTTTATTAAAGATATAATGACATTAAATAAAATTAAAGATACTAATGATGTTTGGATTGTACAAGATAAACATGACTTAGGATTATTTTATTGTGATCCAAAAAGTGATTGGAAAGCTAATATAGATTTTTTAAAAACACAGGCTAATGGATTAGTTGGTACTATAATGAGAAATCCTAAAAAACCAGAAACTTTAGATGATAATATTGAAGTTCTTTTATTAAGAGCCGGGAAAATAAAAGATGGTAATCTAACTCAAGAAGAAGCAGAAAAAAATAAAAACGAATTCCCTAATGTTAATACAAAAGTGGAAATTATTCCTGGAGTTGAACACTTTAACATTTGTCAAAATGGGGCAACACAGATTACCAAAATAGCAAAGAATTTTTTTTAAATAAAATATGAAATACCTAAAGTTATACGAAAACTTCAATAACAATATCGAAGACACACTCGAAGATATTAAATGGATAATGATTGAGATGACAGAAAGTCATCAACTTTTTAGACACGAAAAAGATGATTGTTTTCTATATCAAGTTTCTAATATGCCTTCAGAAGAAGATTTAGAATCTGCCAAAGGTAGATTGGAAGATATTGGATACGAGCTTGTCTATGTAGGGAAACATGTTGATAACAATATGATATGTTGGATAGTGAAATCAGAATTCTGCGAAGAATATAATCCTATCATCACAATGAAAACAATGGAAGATAATCCAGTCATCGAAGACATACAGAAGAACATACTATTGAAGATGTGGAAAGAAGAACCAAGCATCGACAACAATAGATTAAGTGCACTAAATATATTCACCTACCAACAAATGAAAAAAGTAGATGAGTGGTTCAGAGAATATCTAGGACCAAAAGCCAATCAGATTATTGATTCGATTCTCAGAAATAAGGAACATCATATATCGGACGGTGGATACGATTTCGATATCACAATAGAAAGCTATGATATACAAGAGTCTAATGATGATATAAATATCAGATGTAAGATATTACCAGGCGGTGAGGTAAGTATAATCATGGATGACGGAAGAACGTTGGATCTTGAAGATGCTGTCAATGACGAAGAGATTGGTTGGGAGATAAAAGGAGAGATAAACGATTGTATAGAGAAATATTTCTATACAAACCTACAAATAAGAGACAAGACAGGACATAATATATATGTACTATATACTTTCTAAGAAATAAAAAAGCCACTCAAAAATGAGTGGCTTTTTAGTTAAAAACTAAACCTTTCATATTGTATGAACGAGTATTCAAAATCATCATTATTAAAGTCCTCGCAAGAAATCTCTACCCAGTCTTTAAGTTCTGGGAAGGATGTGTCTCCTTCGAATTCTTTGTTTATAAGAGTAAGATATATCCTATCTGTAATATCTATAACTTGACGATATATCTCACCACCACCGATGATAAAACAATCGCTATTCGACAACAGAAGTGCTTCTTCTAAAGAGTTTACAACCTCACAACCTTCAACCTTATAGTCAGGATCTCTTGTTATGATTATACTTCTTCTATTCGGAAGAGGCTTACCAATCGATTCATAAGTCTTGCGACCCATTACGATTGTATTACCAGTAGTAAGCAGTCTGAATCTTTTTAAATCTTCCGGTAAATGCCAAATCAGGGTATTGGAATCTCCAATAACCCTGTTTTTTGACATAGCAACTATAATCTTAATCATTCAAATATTCACTTTTTATTCTATATGCAGCATTAGAAATGTCTGTTAGAACCCCACGTCGATTTTTACCCAAAAGAGCTTTAGACATGTGCATCTCTGCAAGTTTTAAATACTCAATCGCTTTCGTATAATCTTCCATCTTATCTGGACTTGTCAAATCGTTATATTTATCTTCTTCCATAACGATATTTTATTTTAAGAAAAACTGACCGTTCATCTGAATTTTATTCAAGTCATCTGTACTAAAGAATTGTGGATGTGTTTTTGTTAGATTTACAATCTCTTGATAAGTTTGTTTAGCCTCATCCATTCTACCTGTATAGAAAGCAGCTGCAGCATGCGCCTCTGCAAAACGCCAAACGTACGTCGCCTCGTCTACGAAAAGAAGTCTTGTTGGATATGGATTCTTTCCGTGGAAAGTAGTCTTCGCGAACTTAGAATACAAATAAGCCATGTTCCAATCTCCCATTTGTAAATAATGGTCGATAATCACTTTTATAGACTCTCCTCTAAGTGGATCAATCTGATACGCTTTAAGCAATTCCATATGTGTCAAATGCCAAGGTTCTTCGATAATTCTCATGATTGTTCCAATACGATATTGTGCGTAGTAGATTTCCTCTGCATAACCATCGGGTCTTGAAACTCTTTCTCTGTAGTATTTCAAAGATCTTCTAAGTCTTTCTTCGTTTTCTTCTTTATTGTCTTTGATAGACGCTGCATCATGCCAAGACTGAGCTGTATAGAATATCCATCTCGGATCTTGTCTGTTTTTGTTGATATAAGCTTCAAGCTTGTAAGAGTGAGATGCATATTTCTCTGCGATGTCTCCCAACCAAGAGTTTCCTGTCATCTTAACATCAACATGAATGTTTTCTGCTAAACCAGAAGTAATATTCTGGTCATCACAAACAATAAATTCGTGCACAGGGCCATACCATCTAAAAGGTTTGGAAACTTTAAAGAAAGTATTTCTTGTGTATTTCATTTGACCAATATATGTATTGATCATATACAAATCTTTTGTGAATTGTGCTTTGTTGAACTTACTATCAATTACTAAAGTCTCATCACAGTCAAACCAGAATCCGTGAACTTGGTCTGCATTCCAATTAAGTTCTTTAACTACATCTCTAAGTTTTTGCATAGCATGATTTCTACTATTCTCAAAATCATCGAATGGTCTTTCGAAGACGTATGTTGGAATGCCATATTTCTCTCCAAAGTTTTTAATGATTTGCTGTGTACCATCAGTTGAACCAGTATCATTTACTACGATAAGATCTACTATATCTTTTGCACTCTCAAGCATGTTCTCGATAACAGGCGACTCATCTTTACAGATAAAGTTTAATGCTAATTTTCCCATTTATTAAATTTTATTTTTTTATTATACTTTTTAATCGTATATTTGTTTTTAATCTTCTAATATTAAAGTCAGTCTCCAATCTCGCCAAAGACTTTTAGGAACCATATAACTTCTATGAACTTTTATAGGAGACATCCATCCGACACCATCAGAAGAGTGTACTGCCACACTTAATGACTCATTATCCGTATGACGAACCATATACTCAACACCATCTAATATACCTCTAGGATATCCAGATTTCTTTCTACGAAAGATAACGACTTTGTCTCCTTTGAGGCAGCGAATCTGTCCGCTCTTTATCATATCTTTTATTTTCCAGTGATCCATTTTGCGTCGTGTGTTACGTTAGTATTATATTCCTAATTCATCCAAGTTATTGTCTCTCATTATTCCAGATTCGACCATAACTTCTTCCCATATCTCATTAAAGTTTTCAGAGTTTATCTCTTTATTTCTTTGTTTAACTAATGGTAGTAATTCATTAAAAATTTCCTCATCCGTATATCTGCTTCTTTTTCTATATCCGTAGTTTAGGTAAAATCCTTTCTCATCAATAGATATTTCTAAATAATTCTCATCAGATGCTGAATAAAGTTTACCATTACCATTACTATTGCTATGACTCTTTTTAATGTTTTTAATATCATTAGTCGCTATATTAATATATTTTTCGGATATACTAATGTTCAAGTTTTCTTTGTACTTTATGACATTGATTATGAATTTTTTCATTTTATCAGAAACTTCCGAATCATATTCCGCTCTATATTCTTCAATCATTGTTGGTTTTTCCATAGAATTTAGTTGATTTGATATCAACTTTGCAACCTCTTCTGCTATTTTTTTAAATTTCTTTTCTTTCATATCATATTATTCGTTTATGAAGTACTTGGACTTCCATGATTCGTATGTATTCAATATCAATCCGGCAACTGTCATCGGACCAACCCCACCTGGAACTGGTGTAATCCAAGAAGCTTTCTTACTTACATTCTCAAAGTCGACATCACCGACAAGTTTACCATCTTCATCTCTATTGATACCAACATCGATTACAACAGCACCTTCTTTAATCATATCTTCAGTAAGTATGTTTCTCTTACCAACCGCAACAATAACTATGTCAGCTCTACGTGTTTCTTCATCAAGTAGTTCTTTTGGAGTGTTGATGTCACAAGAAGTAACCGTTGCTCTTCCTATTTCAAAGTCATTACCAAGCATAACAGAGATTGGCTTACCGACTAAGTTAGATCTTCCAATAACTACTACTTTTTTACCCCTTGTTGCTATTTGATAATACTGAAGAAGTTTAAGAATTCCATAAGGAGTTGCAGGTCTCATCGCTTTCTGTCCAATAGACATCTTTCCGAAGTTTAAAGGGTGGAACCCATCGATATCTTTGTAAGCACTTATCTCATTTATTATTCCATCAGAATCAATATGAGATGGTAGAGGAAGTTGAACTATAAACCCATCAAAGTGTGATTTGTTTAGTTGTTTTACTTCAGTCAAAAGGTCATATGCTGTTATATTCTCATCGAATCTAATAAGCTTTGAGTCTATTCCAGACTTCTCACATGCTTTCATCTTTGCTCTTACATACGTCTCTGACGCAGGATTACTACCTACTATGACTATTGCCATAGCAGGACGTTTTACAGTATATCCAATCGTTTCTTTACTTGTTTCTATATGACGTTCGATTCTTTCACTCGTTTCCGAAAGTATAGAATCTGAAACCATCTTACCATCTAATATCATTCTCCAAAAGTCAATATATTTTTAGTCACCGTCTTTAAATCTCCCCAAGTAGAGTTGTATGTAACTCCTCTTACTTTTCTGTTGTCAACCCAAACATATTCGTCTGTGTCGTTCAAACATCTTGGTTTATCCATTATCAATCCGTGGTATTTGAATCCATTGTCGTCAAGCCATTTGATTGTAACATCTCTATCCTTTGCTTCCCTTGCAGTAAAGAAAGTTATGTGATTACCTTCATCATACCATTTGTTTAGTTGTTTTAAAGAACCAGGAAGAACTTCAGCAGTTGGGTAAAGATGTGAGTCTTCGTTTTTTATATCGGTGCAACATGTACCATCTATATCAATTAAAAATACCATCATATTATATTACGTTTATTTCTTCGTGGATGCTCTTCTTATTAGTAAGACTCCATATTGTCTTGGCAATTATGTCTGCACAAGATATTACTTTGAATTTTGTTTGTTCAGGTGGACCTTGATAAATACCTCTGCCTTCGTTTCTCGAAGAATCCTTTTCGTTTATAAAAGGAATACTATCAGATACCAATAACTCTGTTATTTGAGAAGAGTAAAGATTTTCAATCGCTTTACCACTTAGAATTCCGTGTGTTGCAATACATCTAACAGACTTGGCACCTTTCTCCATAAGAAGTTCGGCGGCCTTTTTCATAGTACCTAAAGTATCTGCCATATCATCAACAATAACGACGTTTTTCCCACTTACTTCACCAACCAATTCCATAGAATGAATCTCGTTTGGTTTGATTCTCTTTTTATTTATCATCGCAAAAGTGGCATCTGGAAATGCTTTACAGAAATCACTTGCTCTTCTAACAGCACCTTGATCCGGTGCAACGATTGTCAAATCTTCTATTTTGTTATTTTTGATATAGTCGATGAATATTTTGTTTCCGTTTAAGTGAATCACAGGAACATTGTAGAATGCTTGTGCCTGGGGAGCGTGAAAGTCTATTGATATAAGACTAGTCATACCTGTAGACTCTAGAATACCTGCAAGCATTTTTGAACCTATTGAAGATCTTAGATGATCGTTCTTGTCCTGTCTTGAATATCCTTGGTAAGGAGCGATTAAAGTAAATGATTTACAACCTGCTCTTTTGGCGGCGTCTATTACAAGTAGTGTTTCTACGATACTATCAGATGTGTTGGTAGTTTGTACGAAGAAAACGTCTTCGTTTCTTACAGACTCTTCAAAGATTGGTAAGGTCTCACCATCTAAAAATTTATCTATCTTTAACTTACCTATAAAACTTTCTCCTGAAAGTTTCTGTAGTTTGTCGTGAATTTTTTTGGTCAGCTCTTTACTGGTTGTTCCACTAAAAATTTTCATATTATATTTTATTTTTTCTCTAATAAAAAATCTATTGCACTTTCTCTTAGATTGCTTTTCCTTGGTTGGTATCGAAACTCTTGCTTCTTTTCTTTTATAAAGTGTTTTAGTCTTGCAGGATATACAGCTATATCCATTCGCCACATCTTTATTCTTACAATCTTCTTCTTTTCGACACTATTGTATTTCTCTGTTCTCCATTCATAGAATAGGTCGTATCGTTTTGTTTTGGAAAGTGCATCAAACCATATTCGGTTATTCACTCTTACCTTCTTACAAAAAGAATCAAACTCTTTGGCTTGTCTTACAGAATTTTGTTTAGTTGTATTATTCTCCATTCTTCGTTTGTAATAAAATTCTCATCAATCTCCTCATGTTTCACTACATAGATATTGTCTTGTTTGTCGAAAGTTGTCATTCTACCATAGCTATGTAAATATATTTTAACCACAGTTCCATCAACGAACTTATCCAGACCCATTACATGAAATTCTCCAAATACATCGCTGGTGTCTATTATGTATTTTCTAACACTTTCTTTAGTTGGTGATTCCACATTTTTCAAATTTTTATCCTTTTATGATATCTTCTAAACTAGCTGGAGAATAACCTACAGATTTTAAGACTTTGTTATCTTCTTTTCTATAAACGATATACTTTCCATTCACTTCTTCATATCTTCCTTCAGTCCCGTCTTTTTGTTTGTAGTGTGAAAGTGTAGCCAATGCTTCTTGTTGAGATGTACAAGCTTTACTCATGTTACTTCTTTGAACCTCATCAAAAAGTGTATTGAATTTTTCTTTTAACCCAAATTCCAATATTGCACCAGAAAGAACATATTGTAAATCCGCCAACGCGTCTGCAATCTCAACTAAGTCGTTGTCTTCAATTGCTTGTTTTAATTCATTTAACTCTTCTTGAAGAAGAGATACTCTTAATTCACATCTTTCTTTTGATGGAATCTGTGGTGTTTCTAGTATAGGTGCTTTGAATGTTTCGTGGAATTCCGATACTGATTGTAAATAATTGCTCATAATAAGATTTATTTTGTTTTTTATATAATAATTTTTATATATAGTTTATAGATAAAAAATAAAATCAAAAGATGAAGTACATCAAAAAATACGAATCATTCAAAAAACAAAATGCAGAACCAGTAAACGAAGAGTTTTTAGGTAAGTTGATTGGAGGAATAAAAGGACTTTTCAAAAAAGCACAAGAAAGATCAAATAAGGCCAAAGGTGGTAAAGAAGTAGAAGTTATCTACCAAAAATATCTTACAATGATTACAAGTGAGTTGGCTAAGACTGCACAGATTGATCTTAATGTTATGGCGGCATCAAAAGGTGATCTTCCAGCTGCTGCAGGTGCAACGACAAATGACGCGAACGCAAAGCTTGCTGTAGATACATTGAAGAAGAAGAAGGTTGTAATGGATCAGATAGTTCAAAAAATAAAAGCTATGGCTTTAAAAGAAATGGATGCAATTTTGACTAAATTTGGAGGTGCTGCTGCAAATCCTCAGCTTAAGATAATAATCGATACTAAGAAAGATCAATTCGAAATGGATTATCTAAATGCACAGATTGCATATTTGGACAAAGCAGGAGACAAGACGATGGTTGCCGCGATTTCGAAAGAAAGAGATGCTCTTTCAAAAAGTATTGAGGATGATTTCAAAGATTTTGATACAGCTAAAGCAGTAACATATGCAGTTGGAGACGAAGTAATCTATTTGTTGAAAGGTAAAACGCCGGAAGAATATGACAAAACAAAAAAACCAGAAGATCAAAAAGCAATAGTTGGTGTTCATAAGATTGCCGAACTTGATGGTGATAACTTTAAATTGGAAGATGAAGATGGAAAACCTACAATAGAGAAAACTGGTAAAGAAATAATGGGTAAAGTTGAAGGTGGTAAACCAGCAGAAGAATATAAAGTAGGTGATAATGTTATTTATAAAAGAGGAAAATTTAATGAGGAATCTTGGAAGAAAATAACAGATGATGATAAAAAGAAACCAAATGATGGCCCTATGAAGGATCTACAAGATAATGAAGAAATTGGTATTAAGAAGATTTCCAAAATAGAAGGAGATAAGATATCATTTGAAGGAGCTGAATTTACTAAGACAATGGCTGACATACTTGGAAAAGTTGAAGGTCAAGTAGAAGGTGAAGAAGACCTACAAAAGAAATTAGGAGATTTGAAAGATAAACCAGAAGAACTTAAAAAGGTATCTAAATATGTTGACTTCATGAGTGATGAAAAGAATAAACCAAAAGTAGAAGAAATCGAAAAGATTATCGGAGAAGGTGGTCAAGAAGAAGGACAAGTATAATTATGGCAAACGATCCTAGAAAGAAAGTGACCAAGATATTTGGTCAGATAAATAGAATTGCACAGAAGGGAAAAGACTACACTCTTGACTACCACAAGCTCATAGACGAGATTGTGACTAAAGGTGATTATGCACATCTCGAAATATGCTTATCTGATAAATACAATCTGGATCCTACCAAATATAGATCAGTTGATGAGTTAAAAACAAAAACTTGGAAGCAAATACTATTCGAAACCGATGCTAGTTTCATAACTGGATTGAAGAAGATATATAAGACAAATAGCATATACCAACAAGGATATGAGATAAGAAGTGATAAGAACGACTATACTTTGTTGACCGTTGCCGGTGGTTTAGAACATTATCCGTTCAAAGAAGAAAAGAAAATAGTTGCAGAAAAATGGAATAATGTAGAAAAATCTAGTTATACACAAGTTGCTACACATTCACAAATATCTATAAGTAAAGACAATTCGACAGGAACACAATCTAATGGAATACAGCTAAATATCTTAGACACTATGATATATCAAATAGATATTGCAAAAGTACTATGGGCCACTTACTCAATTGCGTCTACTCAATCAAATAATATAATCTATTCACCATACGAATTAAACAGAGTAAGTACAATACAAGCGGTTGGAACTCAAAGCTATTTAGATCCGAATATTATCTATAAAACCAACATACCAACAACACACGGTGGTGACTATTTAGTAACCGTTTTAAGAAGAGGAACTCCAGGTTGGCTTTCACCTGATTTAACATTAGAGAAATACTCCTATAAAGTTTATATTAGAAAAGATAATCTATTAGGAACAATCAAAGAATTTGATTACTATGAACCAAATAGTAATTATCTTCACTTAAACCAAAGATTTGCACTTGCCACAGGATTGAAAAAGACATTTGTTGAGGTCATGAAAACTGGTGCATCAGAACCCATCACTATAATATATGACAATATGGGTATGTCGGAAGAAAAAAATCTTTTAGAAAGATATAAAATTGCTATAAATTATCTAAACTCTTAGAACTATTTTCAATATAATGTAAAAAACAATTTATATTATGGAAATAAGAGTATTGGATTTTGACATTCTTACTAAGAATTACAAAAACTATCAAGAAGGATTAAACAACATCGCAGGTGAAAAAAACGAATTCATCACTAAATTAGGCCCAATCAAATCAGAGATGGAAACTATCATCAACGCTGCTAAATCAGGATTGGTTTTAGATCCAGCAACACAAAGACAAAAAGAACAAAAGTTTTCTGAGCTTCAACAAGAAGCAATGATGATTGATGGTGATTTCAAAGCAAGAATGAGAGAGCTTCATGATTCTTTAAACAAAACTACTTTCGATGAATTGACTACATTTGTAAACGAATGGGCTAAAGAAAACTCTATCGACTTAGTAACTGGTAAAATGGAAGTTGTTTTCGTAAATGATAAATATGATGCGACAAACAATATATTAGATATTTTAAAGGAAAAAAACCTTTATGTCGAATATGTTTTAGAAACAGAAACAGAACCTTCAACAGAAGAAGTTACACAAGACTAACCATCTACTATAATAAAAAAGCCACTCAAATTTTGAGTGGCTTTTTTTATTTCAATATATAATCTATTCTTTTATCTCGATACCATTTTTTAATGAAGTCCAACTCTAAATCGCACCAGTTGTCTAAGTTTTCTACTTCCAATATAGCCTTATTATAGTCAAGAACCCTATACTCATATCCAAGATTGAGCATGAACTCCCACTCTTCTTTTTCAGGAAGCCATTGATTAAATTGTGCTGTAGAAGGAAGAGTAAAGTCTGAATAGTCTTCAAACCATTTAAATTCGTATTTGGATAAACCCCAATACATAACACCTTCATAGATAAACCAAACAGACGGAAAGTTATTACTTCTATTATCAATAGTCCATTGTTCATTAGTCATCCACAATATCTGAATATCTTCAAATTTTGGATTTTGCATTATTTTTATCTCTCCGATATATCTTTCCATCTTAAAACTTTAATATATATTATATATGGAAAAAAGACTATTTAGATATACAGACTTTTTGCTTGAAAGCAAAATTGAGATGCTCTTAGAAGCAAAGATACGATTTAATGATGACTTTGTCAATGTTTTAGATACAATGAATAACGTTACTGCCGACAAACTACTTAATATGATTGGTAAAGAAGTAGACGTAAATACAAACTACATCGATATCAACATCGACAAAGATGGATTCGTAAACTTTATACCTGATGACAAAACAGAAAAGTTGTCGTTAGTAGTAACAGACAATGGAATGATGTATACATCTACAGCGGACAAGCTGAACAAAGTCGGTAAATATCAAATAGAAAACATCAAAAGACCTAATGTAGGACAAGAAGTGAAAGTAGTGAAAGAGTTCACCAACAGACACGAATTCTTTAGTCTTTTCCCAGAAGAAGAAAAAACCGAAACTTTTTTATCAGCATTAGGTAATGTATATGATCACAATGGTCCTATACTACATATCAGCTTCGAAGATTCAGAAGGAACTCACAATGTTTTGTGTAATCCAGGTGCCATTAAAAGAGACATCTCTTCTATAAAAACTAGTCAGTTGAAGATAGGAAAGTTTATTAGAGCTATGTTCACAAAAGGTGGAATCGATTTCAAACCAACAGATATCGAAGACTTCGTAAACAAATACAAGTCTATCATAACTCAGATGAGAGACAAATTCAACAACTTCAAAATTGTAAAAGGAGAAGATATAAGAAAGTCTTATTCTGTAGATAACTACTTAAACACTAACGGATCTTTAGGAAACTCCTGCATGAGATATGAGAAATGCCAGAAGTTCTTAGATATTTATGTTGAAAACGAAGATAAGGTATCACTTATTGTTCTTATGAAAGAAGATAAGGTAACTGGTCGTGCCATACTTTGGACAGACGAAAATGATAGAAAAGTAATGGATAGAATCTACACCAACAACAGTGCAGACGAACAGCTATTCAAAGACTTTGCCAAAGCTAATAACTTCTGGTATAAGAAAGAACAGAATATGTATGAAGATACACCTTTCGTAACAAATGTAGATGGTGAAGAAGAAAGATATATCACAGTTTATTTGAAGTCTACAGACTATGACTACTATCCATATATGGATAGTTTAAAGTTTTACAATCCAGGCACAGGAAAGATAACAAATAGTGATGATTCATACGAATACAATCTTACCGATACTGACGGTGGAAATGGTAGCTGTGACGAATGTGGCGGTGGCGGAACAATGCAATGTGGTGACTGCGACGGAGACGGAGAAATGGAATGTGGAGAGTGTGAAGGAAACGGAGAAAACGAGTGTGGAGAGTGTGAAGGAAATGGAAATGTAGACTGTGAAGTTTGCGACGGTGCAGGTAGAGAAGATTGCGACTATTGTGATGGACATGGCGAAAGCGACTGCTCTAGCTGTGACGGTGAAGGAACGTATGACGATGAAGAGTGCTATGACTGTGGAGGAAGTGGTAAAGAGTCTTGCGAACATTGTGATGGTGAAGGAAGTAGAGAATGTAATCCGTGTGATGGTGAAGGAACCAGAGAATGTCGTGAGTGTGGTGGAGATGGTAGCATCGAATGTTCGACCTGCGACGGAAATAGAAATGTAGAGTGTGAAAGATGCGACGGAGAAGGAACCGTAGACTGCTATCAGTGTAGCTAAAAATATTTAGGATATGAAAAAGATAAAAAAATTTAAGAAATTCGAAAATGTACAGGACGAAGACGAGTTTGACTACGACTATGTAAAGCAATGCTTTATTGATTTGATAGAGTCCAATACCATAGAGTATATAGATAACGACTACGTAGAGATTGTATATAAAAAATTTGCAACACCTGAACTATTAGGAACAGAAGAATGGTTGGGCTCAGTTCCTCGAGGGTTGAATTCTGCCAAACGATGGGACAGTAGAAATTTAAACACCCAGATAAAACCTTTCCACAAAATAGAAAGTTATACAAAAGGCTTGGAAGAAACAAAAGAAGTGATGTTGGATATCCAAGCAGGTATCGAAAGAGTATTAGAAGAATATCCAGAATACAAATGTGATATCTTCGAAAAATATAAAGGAGGATTTCCGGTAGTTATGTTATATATATGGGATGCTAGAAAAGGCGTACCAAGCCAAATTAAATAAATATGAAAAAGATAAAATACTACGAACAATTTCTTAGAGAATCAGGAGCATATGATCCAAAGCATCATAAAGACCAGACGGTAGATGTAGATGGTGTCAAGTTCTACCATGGAACGGTCGGATATGAGATAAAAAGTGCTAAGGACCTAGATCCTTTTTTCAGAGATAAATCTGAGTTTAAAAAGAATCAGGAAGATACAGAGACGAGAAGCAGAAGCGCTTCTGCCAAATTGGATGCTTGGGGAAACAGTATGGTAGGAATATATTTTGGAGGAGATCCCGATAAAAAAGCTGCGGAAGACGCCGGACAGTATTATTCAGATGTAGGACCGATTTGTAATAAAAAAACTAGAGGCTTTATGTATGAAATGACTTTAAAGCCAGATTCTAAGGTTATATCTGGACCTGACTATGTCCAAATTGGAAAAGAAGAATATAAAAAGTTGAGAGCCGATGGTATAGATGCGGTTTCGAATGGAGCAAAAGAACTTTTTGGTGGTCGTGCTAATCCTTTATTTGGTTCTATTGTACTTCTTAATCCAGAAGCAGTTCAAACATGGAAAGAAATTAAAAGATGGGAACAACCGTTCGATGTCATTCTATCGAAATACAATCCAGAACTTGCGAAGGCAGAGGAAACATGGAAGCCTGGTGATATTCTTCCAGAAGAAACGATAGAAGTAGAAAGAAAAAGGTTCTGGGACTACGACGAGATGTGGGACTACCTGAATAAATTTGATTTCAAAGTTGACGACAAGGAATGGTCTAATGGACGTTGGACCAAAGACGAAAAATATTGTGTTATTATGATAAGGCCTGATACCGTTTATATATGAGGCGGCTATGCTTAGTAATGATAAAACAATCAGCTATGTGTTTAGAAATAAAAAAACCCACTCAATCGAGTGGGTTTCTTCTTTTAGAGTATTTTAAACTAACTCTGGAGTTTGGTTGCTAACAAGTTGCTCTAACTTACCACGAATGATTGTTAAAGTTGTCTCGTTGTAGAACTTACCATCTTCATAGATAACTTGAAGGATTCCTCCTTTTTCGTCTTCTTCAGAACATTGTACTTCAACCGCGTGGTCTCCATCTGTCAACTCGTGAACAGCAATCAACCCTTTCAACGATTTTTTAGTTCCATCGTCAGAGATTGGATCTTTGAAGATGTCGTAGTTCACACCGTTTGCTTGGAACCAAGCACCTTTAGCAGCGAAGCCAAAAGTATCACGAGTGTTGTATTGGTATGTGTAAGAACCTACTCCTAACACGATGTTTGTTGCAGCGAAGCCTTTGGTAGCCAATCTATCGTAAATCTCTACTTGACGGTCAGTCGTAATAGAATCACCGTAGATAGCTCCAATGTGTGGATCTAGGACTTTATACCCTTGTACATTGATAGTTCCTCCAAAGATGTCCCATAAGCACTCAATCAATCCTTTCGTGTAGAACTCTGGATAGAAAGCACGATTCTCATTTTCAGTCAACTCAGTTCTTCCGTGTCCACAGATAATCTCAACTGGATCTCCAGAGTCAGGACGGATAACTAACTTACCATCACGAGATAAGATTTGGTCTTTCAAGTCGAAACAGTATCCACCTTCACTTGGTTTTGCAACTTTTGTGATGTCGAAAGTATCCATTACTACTGACAAGATACCTTTGTCAAATTTAGTCATCCAATCAATCAACATTTGTTTTTCACCAACCGTGAAGATTTTTGTTGTTGATACAGAGTGCTCAGACGCATTTACAGAGTTGATAACAACTTCGTTCTCTGGTTCTCCATAGAAGTAACGAGAAGCTGGAATAACTACAAGAGTATCAGAACCTCTGAATGATGTAGCGTGTCCTAAGCCAGAAGATACCATTGTCCAAGGATCTAATCCTCTCGCAGAGAAATCGTGTGCTAAGAAAGGAATCAAGAAAGCGTTTGCTGGATCTGTTTTCAAGATATACTTCACCAAGTTTCTTTTGTATTGAAGTGCGATAGAAGCAGACGTTGCTGGTTTCCAAGCCAAAGAAGAAACAATAGTTTCTAAGAACAAAGTAAGCCAAGCAAATCCTTTAACCGTATTGATGAATGTCATGTGAGGAACATTCGTGCGAGTTTCAATACCCTCTGGTAATGATTTAACTCTAACTGGCAAGTAGCCTAATGCATGAAGAGCAGTGAAGTGTTCTCCGTTGTACTCCATACCTAAGTATAAAGCCATGTCTTTTACAAACTTCTCTGCAACATCAACTGGTTGAGTGAAGAAGTTTTCAGTAAACTCGTCGTGAATCCATCGCCAAGTCATTTGCTGACCGAAAGATACAATCTTAGTGATTCCTTTAGGTGCGTGTTTTGTTGAACGTGGAATCCAAGTTCCATATAGATAGTCGGTTCCTTCTGCAAGCATTGCTGGGTGTCCGATTTTGTACCCGTCTGAATAAAATAATGTTGTTGGTCTAAACATGATTTGTTATTTTTTTATTATTATATTATTTTCTTTCTATAAAGATACGGAACTTTTATTGAAAAGTTTCTCTTTCCAACCTTCTTTTTGCTCCGGTGTAATAAGATTTAATTTGGCGAGATAGTCTACAACTACTTCATATCCTTCTATAGGATTCTCACTAGTGTAGTTCCAATCTGTTTCAGATAACCAAGACTTTGATTGTTGTGTATCTAATGAATATCTCCAAGCAATGTTGTCTGCAGATTTTTCATCTTCTTTAATCTGTTTAGCAGTCTGAGATACTATGTTGAATACTTTACTCAAAAGTTCTTCATGCCTTTCAAGTACTTCATTTCTTACCCCAACTACAAAACAAGGCCAAGGTGTAACTACCTCACCAATACATTTACATTTGTTTTGTTCAACAAAAGGATGTGTAGTGTATTTTTCCCATAAGAAAACACCCGCTTCATTATTCTCTAAAGCCCAAAGACCACCATAGATATCACCTACGATATTAAATACTAACTCATTAGTATTCCAACCTCTTTGAAGTGAGTTTACATAAGCCATTAAATGTGAACCAGATCCTTCTCTAGAAATGGCAAAGGTCTGTGCTTTAATATCTTCTGGTCGTTTCATTTCAGAGTTGAATGGAACGTGAATACCCCAACGAAGTGGAGTAGTAACATAAACATTTAGGATTTTACAATCAAGACCTTCTAAAATAGCTTTAGTTATACCTTCTGTTAATAGAACGGCAATGTCCAATGTCCCTGCTTGGAGTCCTTTAATCATTTGTCCGGTTCCTCCGGCCATGTCTGACCAATGCATTTCGACACCCATATCTGCGATACGTCCTTCTTCGATGGCCAACCGCCAAGGAAGGTTGAAGTGTTCGGGAACACCGCCTATTCTAAATTTTTTCATAAAATTCTTTTTAGTTTTATGTCTCGGATTTTTCGATCCATATCTTCTATATTGTAGTTGGCACCCGCCAAAATATGTGTTGTCATTTTACTCACACCTACTGTATACACTTCTATTAGTTTAGCTTTAGGTCGCTCTAATGACAAGCCTTCTATATCTGTACTATAGTATCTACTTACTCCAACAGAAGTAATTTTTGAAAACATTCTTTCTTCTTTTGTAAGAAGTCCTTCTTCGATAATCAAGTTCATGATATCTCCGGCTCTCCAATGATTTATAACAGTATGATCATCACTGAATGGCATGTCTTCGAAAAGACACACATCGACTATCGCTTCATCGTCTCCGAACAAGCTTCCGGTAATAGAATATGTCTCCATTAGAATACGTTGAATAGTTTAACGGACTCAGAATTAGCATAGAAAGAATCTTCTTTAACAGAGTTTGTAGTGAAGATAGCTGTAAAGTATTTTTCAAGCTCTTCAAATCCAGCAGAGAAGATACCGTGAGTAACACATAGATAGATCTTATCATTGAAGATTGTTTTTGGTCGTACATCCTGTATTGCTTTGGCAATCTCTATGAACGTGCGTCCACCATCGCAAATATCATCAGATATAACGAAGTTTTTAGATCCAGGAGTATCATCAAGTCCAGGTACTTCTGTACGAATGATCTTACTAGTTTCCATATCTCTTAACTTGTTAGCAACTATAACATTTTTACAACCGATTGCTTTCGATACGTCATATATTTTTTTAAGAGCACCAGCATCTGGAGAGATTAATGTTAAATCTCCCTCTACATAATATTTGATAGCGTTCGATGCGAAGTCTACATTAGATACTTTATCGAAATTATTAAGACAAGCTTCTAATACATCAGAGTGTGGATCTAAAATAGTTACTCTATTAAAGTTTTGTGAGTTGATGATTGGACAGATAACCGTTTTAAGATAGTTTGATTGTCCGTTCAAGAACTTTCTATCAGAACGAGCACCAATAAAATATGGAGTATAAAGATTGATTTCTTTAAGTCTGAACTCAGATTTTTTAATACCAAGTTCAATAAGTGCTTGGTTGGCACATATAATCAACTCTAAATCTAAGAAAGAGTTTAATCTGCTTTTGATTGTAACTGATTGAGAACCTGGTTCAAAATTAGTATTATCTAAGTCAAGCGTGATTGATTGCTGACCATCAGGAAATTTTGATACTTTATATTTAATATCGGATCTTTCTGCGTTTGTTAAGTCTAAAACTTTCATATATTTCTTTTTTTTTATAAAGATACGGATTAAATCTTAACCGCGTTATTTTCTTGCATAAATGCAATGAAGTCTTCTATACCATCTCTATAGTTTCCTTTCTGTCCACCTTCTAAAGAAGAACAAACTAAAGCACCAAACTTCTCGTTTTGCTGTATGTCGTCTACGATGAACACAATTCCGTTTTCAAATCTAAACCTATCTCCTTTTTTAATCAAAGCTTCCATATTATTTATTTTCTACAAATATAAGGATTTATTACTGTTCTTCAAAGAACTTTTTAATATTATCTCTCATATCAACCACTTTGTACATCTGAGCATCTTCGTCTCCAGGACCAATATGAACCAGGTAAGCACCACCAATCTCGAATCCCCACTCTTCTAAAATAGAAGCGTACATAGAAAGCTGTATTGAATATTCGTTTAAATGATTTTCATAAAAATCATCAAATGGTTCTAAAAGTTTATGATAGGTTCCTTTTGGATGTGAATCTGTTCTAAATTCTTTATTTGTTTTCCAATCTAATATGAATATCTTTCCATTATATAAAAATAAAGAGTCAATCATTCCAGCTTTCTTCCATTTAGGAGAGAATACTCTAACCTCAAATGCCAAAGGTTCTAACTTATGAAGTTGTTTAGCATGAATTTTTTGAAATTTTGTTATTCTATGTAGTAAATCTAAATTGGTAGGAATTTCCTGAAACTCTTTTTTATAATAAAATTCTATATAATTGTGAGTGTCGGTTCCAATCTCGTTGGCATAATCGTTTAGACGTTTCCATTCTTTCTTAATAACTGCTTGGTCTACACCAGCATCGTCAGCTTTTTTCTTTGACCAATATTCTGTATCGAATGGTTCGTGGAACTGTCCAATAAACTGTGTAACAGATTGAAAAGTATCTCCGTGATAGGTGTATTTGTGCTGACCTGGATCAAATTTGAACTCTGGATCGTTGAAGCACTCTAATCTTTTAAGTATTTCGTCTCTCATTGACTTTATATCAATGAGAGATGAATTTGTTTAGAATGGAAGGTCGTCGAATTCTTCTTGATGTTCAAGATCCGGAGTTTCCATAGGTGGCATTTCGTATGAATAATAGTCAGAACAGAATTGCTCTACATCTAACACACCGTATGGTGATGGCTCTGGTACTATAGTCGGTTCTTCTACCGGAGCTCTTCTTCTAGAACGTCTGCTACCTGGTGAGACACGTCTAATCATATCGAATATACCATCACTATCTATATCCAAGTATTGAGAAAGTATATCTTGTAATTGTGGTTCTTCACCAGCAGCAACACGTTCTGCATTTAATCTATCTCTTTCTACTTCAATCTCTGCTTCTCGTTCTGCTTGTTTTGCTCTTCTAGCAGCACGCTCTTCGTTTCTGTGTTTAATCTCTTCTCTTCTTCTTTCGATTCTTTCAGAGTCGTTGTTAGAAGATTTTTCATCACAGAAGATGTAGTCGCACAACTCTTCGTCGTATATCGCATCTTTAAAAAGAATATACTCGTCGTGAATCTCAGAGTAGTTCACGTTATTACTAGTAGTGAATCCATCAAGGTATCTTACGTAACAAGCATCATGTCTGTATCTGAATACTTTATCTATAATGTCGAACGCCAAGTAGTCAGAGGCATACTTAGAACCATCTGGAGTACAGATAGTATAGAAGTCGTAACCTTTTGGTTGGTAGTTAGAGATTACTCCAGTATCCGCATTGAAGAACTTAAACGTGTCCATATAAGGATAGTATCTATAGTCACTGTTAGGCAATTTGATGTCTATTTTCAACTCTTGTCTTTTATCACCAATCTTTTCGAAAGTCATTGTGTCGAACCAGTTTTGGTTTGATTTAAACAAGTAGTTGTTCTTAGTAGCCCACTCTTTAAAGTAGAACGCATATTTCTCGTCATTAGTAGTATAGATACGGTCCATAATCTTGTAGCCGTTGCAGTCCCAAAGAAGTGCACGTCCGATTAGAGATCCATAATCATTCAACATCACTAACATAGATACTACATCAGTATTGTCTACATAAACATTCATGTATTTTTGACAGTTGTCGTATCTCATACAAGAAGCACCCAATGATCCATTATCACTAGCATAAGATTCGTAGTAGTAGAAGTCACGGATACGCTCTCCTTTAACGACTTGTAGGTTTACTTTCAAACGATTGGAAACGTTTCTGAAAAGAGTAGAGAACAACTCAACTTCTCTAGCAGGAATATCTTTAAAAACTTTAGAAATAAATCCTCCAGGTTTTGCTTGGAATCTTCTACTAGAAGTCCAGATTTCAGACTCGTCAATCACAGCAGCTCTTTCTTTTGTAAGATAAGAGATTTTACCTTTGTCTTCTCTGGACACGGAGATATAGTTCACGAAATCTTCTACCAAATCATCTTTTGAGTGTCGTCTATTCAATAACAATGAAGCGACCATCGATTGGCTTTCGATTTCAGTCAAGATGTTTCTCAAATCATCTGAGATAAAAATATCAGATGTTTTTCTTTCGTATGGCATATCTTTTTTTATTTTTTATTTCTACAAATATATGGATTTATTTCTAATCTCAAATATTATTAAATGTTAAAATTCGAATTTCTTTGTTGTTGTGAAGTTTTT
>Ga0209596_1000995_pt1 | contig 25150 bp, 43 predicted proteins | sample M_130807_MF_Meta_FD_187314 | JGI IMG/M metagenome (GOLD analysis project Ga0209596, IMG submission 187314) | Freshwater microbial communities from Lake Montjoie, Canada to study carbon cycling - M_130807_MF_MetaG (SPAdes) (version 2) | ecosystem: Environmental > Aquatic > Freshwater > Lake...
TGGCTGGACACCGTGGGGAGTTTTTACAGGTTACGAAAAAGAAACCAGGCCGTTGACGATACCAGAAATTAGCCGACTGAGGGCCGATCGTAACGCGGCGATCGCCGAAGCCTTTAAGCAAACAAAATCAATTTACCTCACCCGCAAGCTGCTAGGCTTTGCTTACTCGCGGGATATTGTGCGTAAAGCCATCACCAAGGCCGGCCTCTATAACAAATGCAAGCGCGAGACGTCCCTCGTAAAGAATGCAAATCGGAGACAAAATCGAAAAGGCTACCTTAGCCGATGCCTTTCAGTTACGCACCCGGTCGAGGTTAAACTTCAGCTGGAACTAGCAAAGGCTTTGGCCGAAAACTCGATTTGGTTTGAGCGCGAGAAGTTGGTGCCTGGGTGCCAGATGCGGGCCGACCTGATTGGAAAACTATGGGCCGTAGAAACTAAAGTGAATTGCTGTTCTCAGTCATTAATTACTGCGATGGCTCAAGCGTTTATTTATCGCCGCCACCTTCAAAAAGATCGCGTTTGCGTTGTCATCCCCGACGACATTGAACCGGCGGAGTTTTATCGGGCCGAACTTCTGGCGCACGATGTGCCCATCTTTAAAGCCTCTGAGTTTATCAGTTGGGTTAAAACCGTTGAATTAAATGCCTAGTCAAACCGAACTTGCGGACGCGCTCGGCCTGACGCGTCAACGGGTGTCATTCCTGGTCAAGCAAGGTATGCCCATTGACTCGCTCGAGTCCGCGATGGCTTGGCGGCAAGCTAGGGAGGACGAACGTCGCCGGCCCGCCCCGGTGGTAGGCCTTGAGGCGCTGACCGACCTGACGCTCGAGCAAAGCATCGGGACGCATAAAGCCCGCGTCGAACACGCCGGCGAAATCTGGGACGCGGCGATGAGGGGCGGCGACCCGAACCAGGGCAAATACCAGACAGCCTATAATCAGGCGTTCAAAACCCTGATTGACCTCGAGGCCGAGCTCGAGCGGCGCCGCACGGCGAACGGCGAGTTCATCAGCGCGAAGGAAGCGGGCGAGGCGATGCGCGAACTGATGGCCGAGGTCGTGAACCGACTAGACAAGTTGGCGCTCGATTGCGCCGAGGGCTGCAACCCCGAGACCCCGGCCAAGGCGGTCAAAACGTTGGAGGCTTGGGCACGGAAAACCAGAGAGGACTTAAGCCGTGCGGCGGGCTGATCTGCTGGCAATCGGTCGGGACGTTCTGAGGCCGTCGAGCGAGGGTGATATCGTGACCTGGCTAGAGGCCAACGTGAAGGCCATCCCCGACTCTCCGATGCCCGGGCCTTTCCGAGCTGACCGAACGCCTTGGGTTCGAGATGCGCTGCGGATTGCTGCCGACCCTGAGGTTCAACTGATGACTGTCCTCGCGAGTATCCAATCGGGGAAGTCGCTGTTCGCCCGGTTGCTGACCTGCTGGATTGCGGAACACGCTCCCGGCCCGACGCTTTTGCTCCAGGCTACGGACCCGGAAGCAAAGGACTTTGCCCTTCGTTATCTCCGCCCGGTGTTTAAGAACACGCCGCCGGTGTTGGCCCGGATGAAGGCCGACGATATGGAGCGCTCGACGACTATCGACTTCGACCGCTTCCCGCTTTACTGCCGAGGGGCTTGGAACGAAGGCAACCTTCAGCGCCTATCTATTCGGTATGTCATCGGCGACGAGTGTTGGCTATGGCCGCCCGGGCACTTGCAGGAAGCGAGCGCTCGCGTGACGGCGTTCGGCTGGATGGGGAAGCGGGTGTTTATGACTCAGGGCGGGACGCTTGGCGGTAAGGGCGGCGAGTTTCACGCGCTGCACGAAACGACCGACCAACGGGATTGGAACTTCCGTTGCCCGAAAGAAGGGTGCGGATTTCTCCAGCCCTGGCTATGGGAGATGATCCGCTTCCCGGAGTCCGCTAAGGTCAGCGGGTCGTGGGATTTAAACGCGGTGGCGGACGGCACGAAATACGAGTGTGCCGGCTGTCATACATTGTTGGACGATAACGCCGGGACGCGGTCGGAGGCTAACGCTCGCGGGGAGTTCGTGGCGACAAACCCGCTAGCCTATCACGGCAAGGTCGGGCTCCATTGGAACGCCTTAGCGACGATGGCCTGGGGCGAGTTGGGCGTGATGATGCTCAAGGCCAAGGAGTCGGCTGATACCTACGGGGACAATGAGCCCCGCCGCATCTTCAAACAGAAACGGCTGGCGATGCCTTGGCAGGAGGAGGGCGGCGAGATCGTGGCTGACGCTACGGCCAGCGACTACAACTTAGGCGACGCGTGGGAGGCCGAGGCGATGATTACGGGCAAGGGCCGGGTGGTCGACGGGAAGGACGCGCCGGCGGGAAGCATCCCATTTCGCACGATGGGGGTCGACGTTCAGCGCGGACACTTCTGGGTTGTGGTCCGCAGCTGGGCCAAGTCCGGGCATAGTCGCCTCTACGGGTTTGCAAAGGTCGAGACGTGGGCCGGGGTGGAGGACTTTGCCAAAAAAGCATCAGTCCACAAGGCCCTGGTGCTTGTCGACTCCGGGGACCAGACGACCGACGTATACCGCGAGACGGCCCGACGTGGCTGGAAGTGTGCTCGTGGTTCGGGTAACGAGGACTTCGCGGTAACGGATCGGGACGGCAAGACGACGCGCCGCTTCTATTCCGAGCGTCAGCGCATCCAGGTTCCCGGTATGCCCGGTCAGCCGGCGCACCTTATCTCCTGGTCTAACTTGGCTGGAAAGGACTTGCTTCACGGGATGCGGGTCAAGCGGCTGCACTCGTTCCCCCGCAACGCTGACCCGTTTTATATCGAGATGATGGCGAGCGAGGTCCGGGTAAAGGACAAGCGGACCGGCAAACCGATGTGGATCATGCCGCAAGGCAAGAAAGATAATCACGCTTGGGACTGCGAGTGCCTATGCCTCTTAGCTGCGGTCCGCTGGGGTATTGGTAGCCGCGGCGAGGTCTCAGTAACGGAGGCGCCGGATGCCGCTTGACGCAGGAATGTCGGGTGCTTGTGTGTTCATAGGCTGCTGGCTCGGGACTTGCGCGTGGGGCGCGGGTTGGAACAACCGGGCCAGCGGCTCCCTGTTGCCTTACGATGCAAGGCAAATGGCATCTGGCATCTTCATCGGTCTGACGGAGGACGAACTTTTGGCTATCAAGTCGAAGGCCGTGACGGCGATCACGTTGGGCCTGAACGTCGTCAGTTATTCGGACTCCGGCTCGAGCGCCTCGAAAGCCTGGGCGATGCAGCCCAAGGAAATGTTGACCGAGGCCCTGTTCGCCCTGTCTACCCTCGACCCTCTCGTTTATGGTTACCGTCGCACGATTGTTTCGACGAATTGGAATAACCGCATCGACCAATAACTTATGCCACCCCGGAAGACGACTAAGGCCACCCCTAAGAAGAAAGCCGTTAAGGCTGACCCGCTGAAGCCGCAGGCTACCTTTGGCGGCTGGCAGAGTGTTGGGCAGACTCGCCTCCGCCGCGGGTTTTATAACGGCCCAGCTCAGGACTTGCGTCGCGATCTGAAGCCGAGCGACCGTCTCTCGATGGTTCGCCGGTGCCGATGGGCGGAAAGGAATAGCGGCCTGTTTAAGCAAATCCTGAATGACCTGGTCTTGTATACGTCGGGCGACGGTATCAAGCCGCAGTCACACGCTAGCACCCCGGGGCTCGCTGATACTTACGAAGCCTACTTCGCTGAGAAGTCTAAGCGCATTGATATCACGAACCGCTTTTCGTTCGAGCAAGCGCAGTCTATCCTTATGCGGGCGATGGCCCGAGATGGGGATGCGTTCGCCGCCAAGGTCCGCAACGCTAGGGGCGAGGCCAAGTTGCAACTGATTGAGGCCCACCGCGTCGGCGACCCTATGGATGCCGTGGCCCCGGAGGGGATGCACGACGGATGTATTTTCGGACCTTACGGAGAACTGATTGCGTTCAACGTCTATCGCTCCGACGGCTCGAACCGGCAGATCCTGGCGGAGTCTATGATGCACGTCGTCGACCACGAATACGCATCCGGCGCCCGAGGGGTTCCGATGCTGCAACATAGCATCAACTCTATTCAGGACGAAATGGACATTCTCCAATTGGAACTTTTGGCCGTTAAGGACAACGCCGACGTCACGCGTGTTATCAAGAAATCGGGCGGCTATGTCGAAGGCGACCTCGCTGCCGAACTCGGGGCCGGCGCGTCTTATGAGAACATCGCGGCCCGGATGGGCGGCAAGTTGCTAGCGCTCGAGCCCGGGGAGTCGTTCGAGTCCTTCAGCTCGAACCGCCCGAGCCCGACCTTCACCGGCTTCCTCGCGGCGCTGGAGCGAGACATTAGCCAGGGTGTGCTGCCTTACGAGTTCGTTAACGACCCGTCGAAGATTGGCGGGGCCTCGGTTCGCCTGATCACGGCTAAGGCCGGACGGGTGTTCGGCAAGTTCCAGCAAATCCTGATTGACCAACTTTGCCAACCGACTTGGGGCTACATCATCGGGCAAGGTATCGCCGACGGCGACCTGCCTGACGACCCGGATTGGGCGAGCGTCTCCTGGACGACTCCTAAGAGCGTGACGGTCGACGGTGGCCGGGACGCGGCGAACGACCGTAACGACGTTGAAATGGGTCTCCTCTCTATGTCGGAACTCTACGCGCAGCGCGGGCTCGACTTCCGAACCGAGATGAAAAAGCGGGCGAGCGATATGACCTTCATCATTGAGCAAGCGAAGGCTGCTGGCATCCCCGTTTGGATGCTGTATAAGCCCGGGTTCAATTGGCTCCAGCAGGGACAGGCTAACAGCCAAATCCCCGACACGGTTTCCGAGAACCTCGACCTACCTCCTCCTCCTGAGCCCCTTCCCTAATTCTATGCGTTTCCTTACCAATGGCCTCAAGGGCCGCGAGCCCTTGCTAATCGACCCGACCCGGGCCAGCGATCACGCCGCGCTTGGCGAGAAGTTCGGTTTTACCGATATGCTGGCGCAGTTGTTCGGCGCGGCGCCTGTCCCCTATATTCTTGAGAACGGCACGGGGGTTATCCCGGTGGCCGGAGTGATCGGCAAAGGTCTCTCGCCTCTCGAGAAGATGATGGGGTCTTGCGATATGGAAGACGTCTGCGACGCGATTGACCAGATGACCGCGAACCCCAGCGTTCAGCGGATTGCTTTCCACATCTCCAGCCCTGGCGGCACGGTCACCGGCGTCGAGGAGTTGGCGAACAAGGTCCGCGGCCTGAAGGTTCCGACGATGGCCTACACCGACTCCGAGATGTGCTCGGCAGCCTATTGGGTTGCGAGCGCTGCCGACCGGGTTGTGTCGGCGCCATCGGCGACCGTCGGCTCGATTGGCGTTTATATGGCAATCCCGGATTGCTCTAAGGCCGCGGAGATGGAAGGTATCAAGATGGTCGTCATCAAGTCGGGCAAGTATAAGGGCGCCGGGATTGAGGGCACTAGCCTTACGGCCGACCAGGTCGAGAACTTGCAAGCCTCGGTCGACTCTATCCACGCCGACTTTAAAGCCGCGGTGCAAATCAAGCGCAAGATGGTCAAGGCCGAGACGATGGAAGGGCAGACCTTTAGCGGTAAGCAAGCCGCCCAGGTTGGGCTCGTGACCGGGCTGGCCGATAACTTCAACGCGGCCCTCTCGTCCTTCTAGTGGCTATCTCGGTTGCCCCCCTCTGCAAAACCAAATGACCATCGAAGAACAGTTGAACGATGCCCTCGCCGCCTCCGTCACCCTCGCTGTCGAGCGTGACGATCTGCGAGCTACGGTCGAGAAGTTGACCGTCGGCGCCGCTGACGAGTTGACCGCCATCAAGGCCGAAGTCTCCGCTAAGGATGCCCGCAACGCCGAACTGACCGCCGCGGTCGACGGCCTCGCCGCTGACAACGTTACCCTGAAGGCCCTGGTCGCCGAACTCCAAGCCGGCAAAGTCAGCGCCTCGAAAGAAGCCGCGAAGATCGCGGCCTCGGTTGGCGTCTCCCCTGTTCAGATTTCCCCCGCTGATGCCGAGAAGGCCAGCCCTGAAGCCGTCGACCACGTCGCCGCTTTCCTCGCCCTGCCCGTCGGCTCGGTTGAGCGCTCCGCCTATTTCAAGGCGCACAAGACGGTGATCGTTCAAGGCATTTTCTAATTTCCCCCTAATCTCCTAATAACCTAAATCTATGGCTAACTCCATCACCGCAGCCCCGGCAGTCCTCGCCGAAGGCGTCCTCTCCACCCTGAAGAACAAGCTGCCCGTCCTCTCCGGCATCTCGACCGTCTTCTCCACCCGCCCGGGCACCGCTGGGATGAGCATCCAGGTCCCCCTGATCGGCGTCTCCACGGCCTCGTCCTTCGGCGCCTCCGGTTACCTCACCGGCGACGACGCCACCGTGACCTCCTCGACGATCAGCCTCGGCCACTACAAGGTCTCGAGCCGCTTCACCCCGTCGAACCTCCGCGAATACGGTTCCCAGTTCTTCGTTAACAACTTCGTTAACACGGCCTCCATCGCCCTCGCTCAGAAGGTTATGGACCTGATCAACGCCCAGGTCACCGCGGCTAACTACTCGGTCTCCTCGACCACCGGCACGAACCTGACTTACGCCGAACTCGTGACCGTCCAGAACACGCTCGACGACGCCAAGGCCCCGTCCCCCCGCTATTCTGTCCTGAAGTCCTCCTACATCGCTGACCTCCGCCAAGACACCCAGATCGTTGGCAACAACGTCCTCGGTGCGCAGATCATCCGCGACGGTGACCTCGGCATCATCGCTGGCGCCCGCGTCTATCAGTTCGCGAACCTCGCTACCAACTCCGAGAACCTCGCTGGTTGGGTCGCCGGCCCGGACGCTATCGCGTTTGCCACCGCCCTCCCCGAAACCGATATCCCGGGTTGGGAAGTCGCCAACGCTATCGACGCCGACACCGGCCTCGGCGTTCAGGTGATCATGGGCCAGGAACAGTCTGGTTACCTGAATGTGACGTGCACCCTCCTCGCGGGTTGCTCGGTTGGCCGGGCCTCCAGCCTGGTCCGTCTGAAGACCGCCTGATGATTGCGGCCTAAGCCGCTTCAATCGGGGCCCCTACGGGGGCCCCTTTTTTGTGCCCGTTTGCCAAGGCCCGCAAGGTTGTGAGTCTATACGCTGACTTCCTGCCGGACGCTAAGGTTATCCTCGCCGACTTTGGCGTGGCTGGATCGTGCAACTCGGGGGCCATTACTTTTGTCTGTATGCTATCCGACCCCTCCGTGACGCAGGTCTTCGAGGCTGGGGGCTTTTGTGAGCGAACCCAGCACACGGTCCGCCTCGCGGCTGCAACGGCCTCCTGGACCCTCCCAGACGGGTCTAATGGGGCATCGGCGGCGGTCATCAGCGGGGGCTTGCCCATCGCCAGCCTAGCCATCGGCAAGAAGATTGTCGCCGGGGGGAAGAACCTCCGCATCACCGGGCAGACCTATAAGCCCGCGTCGGCTTGGATCACCCTGGTCGTCATCGACGATAATCAATAAAGCCGTGGGCCTGATCCCACAATCAGCCGAGAAGTTCCGAAAGGCGCTTGAAGACTACGCCCGCGAGATGGGGCTAGGGATGGACGAGGCCGGGGTCGTCGGGGCTGGGGAATTGTGCAAGGCCGCGCTAAACCTAACCCCTCCGATGGTCGAGGCTGGGGGCCAAGGCTTGAGCAAGGGCGCAAAGGACGCAGGCTTTAAAGCCGTCGACCGAGACATTCGCGGACTGTTCGTAGCCAGGGACGACCGAAAGGCTGGAGCCGTAGGGGTGGCGCTGAATAAACTCAAAGGCGCATTAAAGACCAACGACCGCGGCAAGTTCGAGCGCATCCGCCAGCAAGCGACCCTCCAGAAATCGAACCTTATCAACAGCGTGACACTAAAGATTGTGCACGACTCTGATCCCGCCCGGGCTTATGCCAAGGCCCGCAACTTGTTTAACCTTTCAAATCCCATTATGACAGTCGACCAACAGGAAGTTGTTACCGACATTCGCAAGGTTCACTTGGCTCATCGCCACATCAACGGGCAAGGCCGTATGCGGACCACGAAGGGAACAGGGAGTTACTTGGGAAAGTATGTAGTCGAAAGCAAAACCGCGCTTGATGCTTACATTAAGGAAACTCAAATGCACGTTGGCTTTATCAAATCTGGTTGGTGGCAGGTGCTTTCAATGCTTCCCAAGGTTGGCGGGAAGAATGTCTATAAGGGCGGCGACGTCCCCGTTTGGATTAAGCGCCACGCTGGCACCGGCTACTCTACCCTGATGCGTAACCAGAACGGCATTTATATTCGCATCGGGAACAGCGTCGGCGATAACGATAACCAAGCGTCAAAGAACAACGTTCACGGCGTTGCAATGGCCGAAGCGATGGCCCACCTATTTGCTCGCATTGAACAAAAGCAAAACCGCGAAGGTAATAACTTTAACTCCAACTCTTAAACTTTATGGGCACAAAATCTATCCGACATATCGTCGAGGCCAACGTGGCCTCGTTCCTCACAGCTGAGACCGGGCTGACCGGGGTCGCTATCTATACCGGGGACTCGGTCGACCTGAACGTTCTGCCGAAGGCTATCGTCCTTTGCGACTCGGCGAAGACTCCGGGCGACCTGCCCGAAGGCGCCGGCAATTACTCGTGCTCGGTCCGGGTCACCTTGTTCTCGAACGCCGACGACACGACCTTGGCGGATCACCGCGCCCGGTGTGCTGCCCTGGCTGGGGCGATGCAAGACCTCGCCGGCCTGAAGGCGGTATTCGTGACCTCAGCCGACGCGACCCTATACGACGTCACCCCCCTATCGGAAGACGAGGGGACGGACGAGCGCTCGTTCGCGACCCTGTTCGCTTTCGACCTATTGACCGTCCTGCCCGCGTAAGGTTGCCCCCGCCCGCAAAGACAAATGGCTGCCGTCGCTCAAGGAACCTCCTGTGTTTATGGTGTCGCTGGTTCAGCGACCGACCTATTCGTTCAGTCCTATTCGGTTTCCGCGTCTTTCAATAGCGAGGCGATGGTGCAAACCGAGGCCGGCCTTACGACGACTATGCGCTTCGACGATCGCAAGACCGAGTTGACCGTCGAGGGTGTGGTGAAGACGACCTCGGCAACGCCCCCGGCCCTTGGTTCGACCCTAACCTTTACGGTAGCAGCGAAGGGTGCCTATCCCAGCGGCAGCGCGAGCAATACTTTTGTCGGCACGATTACCAAGGTCGAGGAAAAGGGCTCGAATAAAGAGTTCGTTAAATACTCGATTACGGCGATCGACTTCGAGTCTATCACCCCGTCCTAATTGACGGGAGCCCTGCAAGGGCTTTGACTCGGGCTTGTGGATAAGAGATTTCTACGGGCCTTCAGCGACCCGGCTAGCCTGAGCATCCTCGGCAAGCGGGTCTTTCCCTTTTGTCTCAAGCATCGGGTGCGCCTGATGGCGCTCGAGTCTCCCCTGGTCACGGGCGGGACGACCATCCTGCCCGCTGATCTGATGATGGCGGTCAAGGTATGCGCCGAGGAGGGCCGGCTAGATTTCTCCTGGCTTGAGCAGGTCCGTATCCGCGAGCTGGAGTTTCGCCCTGAGAAGTTCGCCGGCGAGGTCAGTCGGTTTGTGGCCCATTGTCACGTCGACCTCTGGCCTAAGTATTGGGATGGGCCTAAGACTACCGGGACGGCGGACGGGGCCGGGATGCCTTGGCCTCTTATGATCCTGACGAACCTCATCGCCGAAGGGGTCGACGAGCAACGGGCTTGGGAAATGCCGGAGGCGCAAGCCATCTGGCTATCGACGGCCTTCTCGACGCGGAACGGGGCGAAAGTCAACGTCCTCACGACCGAGGAGGAGGAAATGATGGAGGCTATCCGGCTGGGGGAGTTGCCTCCCCAGCAAAGTTAAACAATGGGACGCAAACTAGAATGGGAGTTATCGGGTAAGTCCGACGTGCCGGAGAAGATGGCTAAGGCTAAGGCTTCTATGGAGGGGCTTGAAGGCGCCGGCAACGCCCTGTCTAAGAAGTTCCGCGAGGCGTTTAAGGATATCGCGGTAGGTTTCCTGGCCCCGATGGTTCTGATCCAGAAAATCATCGGTTTTATCAGCGACAAGATTGCCCAGGCTAAGGCCGATGCGGACGCGGCTAGGGAATTCGCTAAAGACCCGGAGTCTAAGAAATACGCACCGGCTGGCGGTCGTGAAGCAATCCTTCAATATATGGAGCGAAAGACTGAGGAGGACAAGCGCAACAAGGGCCTCTCGTTAGCGTCCCAAGGCTACGAAGATTTCCTTAAGACTACTGAAAAAGGCAAGGCGATGCTGGCGGACCGCCCAGGCTTTATGAAGGCGGCTGAAGCGTTTATCCCTCAAGACATTTTGGGGAAAAATCCTAACGCTACGCGCGAGAGTTTCGCCGCGAGTCAAATGGCTAAGAGCCCTGAAGTGCGGGCTGCGATTGATGCTTTCCTCGCTGGCGACATTTCAAAGCGAAGCGCTGCCGAGGCCGCGGCCTTGGCTGGGGCTAACGGTCCGACCGCACAAAAGATTAACGAGATTTCCGGCAACGTCATTGGCGTCGGGATGAGCCCGCAACTCGCCGCGATGAAGGAGCAGACCGACCTGCAATCCGATATGGCTAACAGCCTCCGGGCCCTCGTCGAACGCGATCAGGTCGCCCAGGGCTTCCGAACCAAGAAAGGCGAATACGACCTCGGCAGTCCGGCCTCCGGCGGTCGAACCGTATTCCCTCGCTAATTTATGGCTAAAGTAAAACAGGGGAACACCCTCTCCAGCCCGGTTCTACAAGCGGGCTACACTATCGAGAATGACGGCTACGGACTCCTGACTTGTAAGGCCACCTACAAGGTCGACAAGGCCAGCGCCGCCAACGCCATCAAGCGCGGCGACGTCTTCTCGGCTGATGCCCGGTTGCGCTGCCATAAGGCAAGCGTCTCCTATGGATCGCTCGAGGTCGCCACGATCACGGCAGACTATTGCGGTATCGCCGCAGGGGATTGGACTGATCCTAACGTGACCGGGACGGACAGCCTTTCGACTGAGCCGATTACCTCGCACCCCAATTTCTTCTCGAGCAAGGATGGGCGGTTTAAGATTTGCGGCGATCCTCCGTTCGCGGTGGCTACGTCTATTCAGGCGCTGAAACCTTACAGCGACCAAGGCGGGATTTATGAGGGCGAGAATGGGGCCATCTTCGAGAACGCTGGCAGTTCAAGCGTTTCCCCTGGCAAGTTCCTTGGCTTCTACTCTAAGGCCAGCGACACCGCGAAGAAACTCTATCAGCGGACTTCTTACCTTGCGCCGACCTCAGCGTTCACCGGCATTATCTACACGACCAAGGCCGACAACGTTCAGAAGTTGCGCGGCTACATCGGCAAGACGATGAGCGCTCGAGCGCCTCAGGGTTTCCGTTACCTACTCCCTGCCTACTTTGGCGACACCTTCTCGGCGAAGGACGAGACCGATCAACTGATGATTGCGAACGTCCACTTCGAGGATTACGGCGTTCTCTATAAACTGTCCTACGAAATCCGCTTCAACGCCGAGGGCTACGTGCGCCAGGTATACCAGGGCACGAACGTTTGATGAACTTCCAGCCCGGAGTCGGTTACACGGTAAACCAAACGGGCGGGGCCGTCTCGCTGACAATCGAACAGCCGTGGGGATTTTGGACAAAGCCGCACCCCTTCACGGTTATTTGTTTTAAGGACGGGTCTGACTTTAAGGTTCGGGTCATCCCTGGCACGATTAACAATATCGAGCCCCAAATGTCGGGGGACCAACTGTCAGCGGTGCCGGCCCCGACGATGAACATCGGTTACTCGGCGAGCCCTGCGACTGAATACATCTATCTTTTAATGCCAGCTGACACCTCGACATCCCCGGCGACTTGGCCGGACGGGCCGACCGTCATTCACGACTCGGCGCCCCAGACCTCGACCGATGCCCAGGCTTACCTGCTCCTCGCGACGGTTGACATTTCAACGGGGGTGGTCAGCCAATCCGTCAGCGGTAGCCAATGGGGCGAGCGCTATAAATGCGGGGCGAATGACGCGGTCTATTTCTTTGGGATGGTCTGATGAGCGTGATCCTCGCGAGGCACGTCGGCGGGGCTTACTGCCAACTCGGCGAGCCGGCATCGACTTATCCAGATTACCCGGGCCAATATCCCCGAGACCCCGGGGAGGGTTTCTCCGTGTCAAGCAGCGCCTACTTCACGACCTACCCAAGCACGACCCCAGACGAACTTGTTAACCTGATCCGTTTCAAGGGCGGCTCCGTTAACGGTCTCAGCGGGCAGGTCTACGTCGGCTCAACGGGAGGGCAGTATAACGGGACGGTCGAGACGGGCTCCCCGCCTTCGCCGATTGGCGGCAGTCCCTTCTACCAGGACGACCGCACCGGGACGGCCTCGGCCTATACGGGAATAGTCCGCCCGCGTTGGTATACCGAGACGGCTTACGACCTACAGGCCCAAGCCGCGACAACGGGCTTCACCCCGCAAGGCATCCCGCCCGGGTGTCAGTTCAACTATGCGGCGCCAGGGGTAGCCGGGGCTTCGACTAACTACTCGGTCTCCTACGACGCCGGCTATTGCGCGCACGACCCCTCGGTGGGCGGTGGCTCGACCTACACTTACGACGCCGAGTTCAGTTTGATTGTGAACCTAGACGAAGTGTGCTGCTGGAACGATGGCGCCGAAATCGACCTAGAAGTTGACGTCGGTCAAACCGACTTCACGACGACCTATGTTCCTAGCGTCTACGGCCAGCACGTGATCACCCTCGGCTCCCCGTCGCTCCATTCGACTTTGTCCCACACCCTGACAATCGACCCGAGTATGGAAGGCGCCTTCACCGTGCCCTACATCTTCGCTATCCCTAAGGCATCCGGCTACTTCACCTACGTGAATGACGTGCGGATTGTGGCGGTCCGGGCTCCCTAAGTTGCCCTTTCGGCAAGGTTAAAGCCGTGGCCCTTTATACTAATTACAGCCTATTCGTGGACGTGGTGAACGGTGTCGCCTCGACCTCCTTTCAAGACGTCAAGCCGACGAACGGGCTGGCGTTTTATAACGACGACAATTCCCAACTGAATGTCTACTTCGTCAGGCCGAACAATAACTCGCCCTTCCCTTACGAGGAAGTCGACGCGAGTTCGGTAGATACCTTGTTGCTTACGCTGGGCAACACGACCCTGACGGCCACCGCCTACTCTGGCCTGACCGCTTTGCCCCCTGCGGCCTCGACCGTCACGACCGTCGTCGCTTATTCGGCGGGGGTTAACGAGGTCGTTCGGATCAGCATCGGCCCGGAACCCAAAAGCGGGTCTTTCTCGGTTTATTGGAACGGTATCTTGATGACCCCGACCAGCGTCTTCGCCTCGGCGACCGACCTTTATAACCAATTCGTCGACGAATACTCGATTTCTCCCGAAAACATCAGCGTCGAGAAGACCGGCAACTTTACTTGGGACATTACCTTCGGGCAGGTCTTTAATCCGCCCGGTGCGTTGACCGTTAACGACGGCGGGATTGTTTCCTTCTCTGGGTTCCAAGCCGTCCTCGACCTGACGGTGGCGGGGGTTGCTACCTACCTTTCGACTGCGGCCTCGGCTGATGCGACCCTTGAGATTGCGACGCTGACCTCTAGCGGCACCATCAAACAGACCGCTTGTCAGATCGCGGCCACCGTCTACCAGGACATTCTCTAATGAGTAACAGCGTTACATTCAAGCGCGGCACGACCTACTCGGCGACCGTCACCTACACCCCCGCCGCTGGGGGCCCGGTCAATTTACTGTCGACCACGGTGACCTCGACGATTGTTGACTTCGTGAATAACGCTTACCCCTGCACGATTGTTATCGCTGGGGACGGCCTATCCTTTGTCGCCAGCCTCCCGGCCACGACGACCGCGGGCTTCGCCCTGGGCCTTGCCCGGTCCGATATCAAGTTCGTTTACAGCGGGACTACCTTCTTCTCCGATACCTTCCGCCTGAACATCATCGAACAGGTTACCTAACGATGAGCAGCATCACCGTTTCCTCGCTGGTTTTAGGCTCCCTGACCGTGACGGTTGACGGGACGGATAGCAGCCTATCCCTGTCGGTCTTAGCCACGGCGCCGGCTAGCCTGTCCATCGAGCTTGGGACGCCCGGGGCCACGGGTCCGGCAGGTGCCGCGGCGACGATCGCGGCGGGCTCGACGACGACCCTTTCCCCTGGCTCCCCGGCTACGGTCACGAACTCGGGCACGTCATCCGCGGCGACGTTCAATTTCGGTATCCCTCAAGGCACGACGGGGGCCACGGGTAGCACGGGCACGGCGGCGACCGCTACGGCTGGCACGACCACAACGGGGGCTCCCGGATCGTCGGCCTCGGTTGCTAACTCAGGCACGACCTCGGCGGCAGTCTTCGACTTTACCATCCCCCGCGGAGACGTTGGGGCTACGGGTGCAACGGGCGCAACCGGGGCGACGGGCGCAACGGGGGCCGGCGTTGTGGTAGGCGGCACGACCGGGCAGGTGCTCACTAAATTAAGCGCTACGAATTACGACACGACTTGGTCGACCCCCGCGGCTGACGCGGTCAGTTCTGTTGCGGGCCGGACGGGTGCTATCGTTTTAGCCGTGGCTGACGTCTCGGGCGCCGCCCCGTTGGCAAGCCCGGGTCTGACCGGGACGCCGACGACCACGACGGCCTCGGCTGATACAAACACGACGCAGATCGCGAGCACGGCCTTTGTCGTCGGTCAGGCTTCGGCCACGACTCCGGCGAACGATGCATCGGCAGCCGCCATCGGCACCTCACTCAAATACGCCCGGGCTGACCACGTTCACCTGAACCCCCTGCCAACGGGCGGGACTGCGGCCCAGGTATTAAGCAAGATCGACGGCACGAATTACAATGTCCAATGGGCGACGGCTGGAGGTTCTAATGACGTCCAGGCATATAAGACCGCTGGCACCTTTACTTGGACAAAGCCAACAAACGCAAAGGCCGTGTTTGTCTTTCTTGTGGGTGGTGGTGGCGGCGGTGGTAGCGGTGCTGTTTCAAATACTAACTCGAATAGAGGCGGTGGCGGGGGCGCCGGCGGTGGCGGGATTACGCAAATCTGGATGAACGCTGCCGACCTTTCTTCTACCGTTACCGTTACCGTCGGGGCAGGTGGTCCGGGCGGCGCCTCGAAGCCTTCGGGAACCGTTTCGAGTGGCGCTAATGGAACCGTAGGTGGGGTAACATCCTTTGGCACTTACCTTGCGGCCGGCTATGGCGGCGCAGGTTTTGCCGGAAGCGCTACGGGCGGTGGTAGCGCTGGCACCGGCGGAACCAATTCACTATTTGGCTTGTATGGTCTGACCGGCCTCGGTGGGGTAGCAGGAACAACGACAACCGGGACCTCACAGTCTAACGCAAGCGCCTTTCAGGGTCTCTATGCAAATGGCGGCGGAGGTGGGGCCGGGGCCGCGGCGAGCAGCACGACTGCCGCAGATGGCGGATCAGGCGGTGGCAAGGCGGCAGCCGTAACACAGAGCAGCGGCACCGGGTCTCTTGTTGCTGGAGGCACCGGCGGGGTAGCGTCTAGCCTAACGGCGGCGACGGCTGGAACGGCTGCCTATGCCTTTGGATACGGCGGCACGGGCGGCGGTGGAGGCTACTATAAAACGGCTACGAATGGTGGGGCTGGTGGAACAGGCGGTGCCCCTGGCGGCGGCGGCGGCGGTGGCGGTGGTTCTGACACTTCAAACGCAAGCGGCGCCGGTGGAACAGGCGGGGCTGGCTACGCTCTTATCATTACTGTCTAACCTATGGACTACATCGACGAACAAGGGAACGCTTGGGTCCGCATCGAAGCCGACCCGATCTGCTGGAAACGGGCCGATGGCTGGACTGTATACACGGCCCCAGATACAACCTTTGCAACGGTCTGCCAGCTGACCTATAACCCGATCCCGATTGCCAAGTCTGACGCCGAGCGCATCGCTGAACTTGAGGCCCAACTCGCCGCCCTCCTGGCCCGCCTCTCCTAACTTATGTTCCTGATCGTCTCCCATACCGTTTGCCTGTTGGCCGGCTTTATCGCTGGCCTTCTGATGTATCGTAACAACGTCACCAAACTGCAAAGCAAGGAGTCCGAAGGAAAGAAACTTCTCGACGCGTTGAAAGGCAAGTGACCGTTAAACGGTCTAGACCAAAATACGATGCGCCTGATTTTGGTATCCATCCTGTTCTCGGCTTGCGCTACATCGCCGGACACCGATGGCACCGGGACGGCCACGCCGCCAGCGGATAACTTCGCCAAGGTTGGCGCTCAGATTGATAAGGCCGACGCCCGGGTGGCTGCGGCCGTGACCGTGGCGCTCGAGAACGCCGACAAGCCCGCCGTCGTTAAGGCCGAGACTGGCGTGGCCCTCTCTTATCTCCCGCCCCCTACCCCTGACGCATTGGCCTATGCCCGCAACCGGGTAACCAGGGCCAACGCCGAGGAATACAAGTTAGCCGAGGACGCTGGGCGGAAGTTGCTCGCGGTGATTGATGCCAATTGGAACAAGGCCGAACAGGACGCCGCCAAGAACAAGGCCGCGCTCGACGCCGCGAACCGCCAGATCACGGCGCTGAAGGCCGAGGTCGAGTCCGTCCGCACGGAAGGGGTTCGCAACGCCTTCGCCGTGGCCGCTGGGGTTTGCTTTCTCGCTGCCCTGGCTATGGCGCTCCTCGGGCAATACATCCGGGCTGGCGTGGCCTTCGCGGTCGGGGCCGGCGTTGGCGGTCTGCCCTTCCTATTCTCATCCCCTTACTTCCTGCCGTCTGTCGGCGGGCTCGTGCTCATGATCGTGCTGCTGGTGTGGCTACACTTCCGCAAACCCGCTTGCCCCGATGCCCCGCAAGAAATCAAAAAAGGTTAAGGTTATCTGGCGGGCTTTAGGAAAAGAGCAGGCTTGGGGTCAGGCCCATACTGATCCTGACAACCCCGTCATCGAGATTGACCCCAGGCTATCTCCACGCCGCGAGCTCGAGACTCTGGCACATGAGGCCCTGCACATCGCCCTGCCCCATCTAACTGCCCACCCGCTTAAGAGCAAAGAGTACCGCAAAGGTGAGGCTGAGATAGACCGCATCGGCAAGGTCGTGAGCAAGGTGCTTTGGCAGGAAAATTACCGCCGCGTTTTGCAAGGTAAGCACACTACCCCGGTCCGCATCTCATGAGCTCCGCACCATTAAGCCCCGAGGACATCAGCCCCGAGGTCAAGCAGGGCGCCCTGGCTGGCCTTCTCGGAATGATGGGCATGGCCGTGAAGATTATCCTGACTGATGAGAAGTTGACCGTCGGCAAGGTGCTGACCCGGCTATTCGTGGCGATGGTCGTCGCCGTCCTCTCCGGCTTTGCCCTCGACGAGTATATTGAAAATAAGAAAATGCTGTGGGCGCTCAACGGTTTATCCGGCTATATGGCCCTCGAGGTCACAGCCTGGGCCGAGAGCGTCGTGAAGGCCCGCCTTTCCGGCGAGCTAAACAAAGCCAAGAAGTCCGCCGGCCTCAAGCCCGCTAAATCTAAACCACGTGGAGCCAAGCCCAAAACCCGTCATTGATACCAACTTGCTTTGGGCCGTCGCGATCCTGACCATCGCCTCGGGCCTGACGGCTTTGGCGACCGCTTGGATCTGCGAACAAGTCCTCGCGGCCTTCCGGGATAGCCACGCCTTCGCCGCCCTCCTGACGAACGACGCGGTCATTCTCGACGATAAGAATACCGAGAGTCAGTTGCGAATGTCGACGGCGGCCCTAAAGGTGGTCCGGGACTTGGCGACCTGCCTAGCCATCGGCTGCGCCGGGGTAGGGGTAGCCCTAGGGGTGCGGGTCTTCGGTCGGTCTGACGGTCAAGACGCCTCCTAGGGCAAGCCAGAGGGGTCAATCGACCTATCCCCGGGCATATGTCGGAGGGGTCAGAGGGTGGTCGGTTTCCATAACATTACCGCTCGGGCACTTATGGAAACAAACTTGGCCTTTTTGTGTCAAAAGACCCCGCTCGGTAATTCCGTCAAATGGCTTGACTGAATAAAACGGGAAGCCTAGGGTCGGGACGTTCCAACCCATATGACCGACCCCTACACCCCCACCGTCGCCCGTTCCCTGGAGTCCGCCGAGATGATCGCCCGGGCCCTGAAGCAAATCAAGAAGTCCAAGGCCACGTGGCGCAAATACCTCAAGGTCTACAAGGACGGTCGCGTGACCGACGTTCAACTCGACGCCGCCAAGGTTGTCCTTCGAGAGTCCGTTACCGCCAGCCTCGAGGTAATGTTCGGCGCTGCGATGCACCTCGGGCAAGGCGACGAATGTGACATTCTTGACCGTGCTGAGGCCGCCGCCGCCGACCTCATCGCCTAACCCCTTCCCCCAAATGAAACTCCTCCCCACCCTCGCGCTCGGCATCCTGCTGGCGGTCCTCATCTACTTCCTCGCCGACGGCCCCGGGCTGTTTGACATTCTTAATAATTACTAAGTCTCATTAAGCAAATGACCACCCCACGCAAACCAACCAAAACCGAGGCGACCATTACCGTTGCCTCTCGCCCGATCACCCTCCGCCGCCCGGTGCGGGCTGACTTCGCCAAGCGCCTAGCCGAGAACCACGCCCGCCTGACGGCCCTAAATACTGCCGGCAAGTCTCAGAAGGACGCAGCCGAAGCGATGGGGATCAGCGTCCCCCTCCTCCGCACCTGGCTAGATGTGCTCAACTTGAAGTGGTCGAACATTCAGCCCCGGGCCCCTTACTCCCTACGCTAATGCCCGACGCTAACGCCCACGCCGCCGGCCTGTTCGTCGTTCGCGGCACGACCCTCCCTCGCTTCTGGTGGCTTAAGCCCTGGTCAACTGCCCGGGCGCTTGCGGTAACGGTCAACGCCCTACGCGATCACGCGGACCGGGCTGACCTTGCGCTGAAGAACGCCGAGGCTAGTCGGCTCCATTGGATGCACCGGGCCGAGCGCGCCCACGCTGTTGCGATGCATAACGAGCGCGTTATCCGCGAAATGGAGAACCGCCACCGTGGCTAAGTTCATCCCGGTCGAGCCGGAGAAATGGGGCGAGATGGTCAAGGCTTGGGCCGAGAACCCCCGCCTCAAGGCTTTGACTGCCGAAATGGATAAGACCATAAACGCATCCCAAGCGGAGTGCCGCCGCCTCAAGGCCGAGGTCGAGCGTCTGACCAAGGCGGGCGATGCGATGGCTGACAGTTGGCTTGATGGTATCAGAGCCATTAATTGGGAAGCGGAAGATGTAAAAGAGTTACGTGATTGGAACGCCGCCAAGGAGGGCAAGCAGCCGTGAGCGACGTCGGACGCTTTGCTCACTTGCCAGACTTTAACTCGCTGGCCTCGGAGGTTTACTTCATTAACGAACGGATCATCACCGGCGACTACTCCCGGGCCTCCTTCGCGGTGCCTCACGTTGAGCGCCTGATAAGCGACTACTCGGAGATAATGCTAAAGGACGGGGCCGACGAGGTTAGCATCAAGCCCTACATCGGCGCCGGCGACTGCATCGGCCTGACCTTTTCCTATCGCATCGGCGAGGTAACGCTCGAGGGCTCCTTTATCCCCCGCCGCCCGTGAGCCCGGTTCCCCTGGTCGCCCTGCTCCTTCTCGGCTGCACGGTCTACGCCCAGACCGACGCCCGTATTCTTTACGCGATCGGGCAGGTCGAGGGCGGCGAGCGCTTGCAGGTCGGCGACAGCGGGGAAGCCCTTGGCCTGTATCAAATGCACCCCGCCGCGTGGGCCGACGGCAACGCCCAACTCGCTAAGGAGGGGAAGCCCGCCTATCCCCGGTCAACTTGGCGGTCCCCGCTTGCTCAAGACCTTGTCGCCTTTGCCTATCTACGTGCCCTCAGAGGCCGCTTGACCGCCCGGGGTATACCTTCCCCCTCGCCCGAGTGTCTAGCCCTCTGCTGGAACCTAGGGTTCGCCGGCGCCGAGGCCATCGGCTTCCGCCTTTCAGCTGCGCCACCTGCCCGGGCATCCTATGCTCGTCGCGTTGGTAACCTGGTCAGACAATAGTTTTATTTCTGGCAAGGGATTTGAGGCCAAGCAAAGTTCTTGGTCGTGGCCCTCCTCGTAGCAATCGACCCAGGCGTGAATGGCGGGCTCGCCCTAATGGATCAGGAAGGTCTCGTCACGGTGCAGAAGATGCCGGGGACTGAACACGAGGTTATTTCCTTCCTCGTCGAAGTCTCCAACACCGCGAAGGAAATCGATTGCTACTTGGAGGAGCCGCCCCTGTTCGTCGGGAAGGCCATCCCCGGCAGCGCTGTCGGCAAGATGATGTGGAATTGCGGCATCCTCTACGGTTGCGCGGTCACGCTCGGTTGGAAGATGCACCGCGTCCGTCCGGCAATCTGGATGAAGACACACCCGGTCGGCACGAAGGGCGAACGCTCGACGACCCAATGGAAGAACGTCCTGAAGTCCCGGGCCGCGGAACTGTTCCCCACCGTCGACGTCACCCTGTGGAACGCCGACGCCCTGCTGATCCTCGACGCCGCCCGCCGCGGCGCCATTAACTAAACCTTTCCCTATGATTAAGAAGCAACCCAACACTACCCCCGAGGTCGTCGCCATCCGCGAAGTCCCCGGCACCTCTTATGTTATCCTGCCCGGTAAGCGCCTCGCTCGCTTGCTCAAGGTCTCGACCTATAACGGTAAGCAGTATTACAACCCGATTGTCGGCGGCACCCTCAGCCGTGTCTCGGTCGCCGAGCTCGATACCCTCCTCGATAAGCCGAAGGCCGACTAACTTATGAGCCCAACCGCCCCCAATCCTAACGCTGACCTGGTCGGCTTCCTGAATGACGTCGGCAACGTTCACGCCGATCGCGTCAACCCAGCGTTTAAGTCGCGCTACGCCAGCCTCGCCGAAGTTCTCGAGACCGTTAAAGGGGTCGCCGCTAAGCACAGTATCGCTATTGCCCAGGTGCTCGACTCCGAGGATGGCAAGGTGACGGTGCTCACGACCTTTCGCCATATCGACGGAACGGTGTTCCAGGCTGGCCGTCTCTCCGTTAAGGCCGAGGGCCTGACGCCCCAGCAAATCGGCAGCGCTATTACCTACCTCCGCCGGCAGTCTATTCAAACGGCTTGCGGGATTGCTACCGACCTCGACGACGACGGCGCCGCGTCCTCTAAGCCCGTCCCCTTCACGGCTTCAACCCCTGCCCCGGGCATCCGCCCGTTAACCAAGTGAACGTTGATCGCTTTTGGCTTGGGTTCCTCGCCGGCTTAATAACCGTCGTCCTCCTGTCCAAGTTCTTTCTCTGGCTCGATATGCACCTGATCTTCGTGCGCTGATGAAGCCTGTCCGTAAGCCTCTCCTCATCCCCTCCGGGGTCGTCAAGGCCGCGGCCTCCTCTGGCTATCCCTTTATCCTCCTGATCCTGCTGGACGGTATCCCCTTCGCCGAGGTCTTCGCAAAGTCCCGAAAGGTATTCGACTCGAACCTTGCCGATTGGAAGCGCAACACCTTGCCCAGCCTTGCCCGGTCTGAAATCCGCTTCTTCTTTACCGACGGCAAGACGATGACGGAAATCACTTTCTAACCGATGACAAACCACGACCACATCCGCCGCTTGCTCCTTCAGATTGGCGACCGTTTAAACTCCCTTCGGGGCCGGTGTCAGGACGCTGATAACGAGGGCTCCTTCGCGGATGCTAACAAGGCCGTCGCCTTCGCCACCCGTGAACTCGAGGCCATCAACCCCGAGGCCCTGGCTGAAGCCTATGACCTGAAAGCCCTTTACGACCGGGTTCACCTGATCGTCGTTCACCTCCGCTGCCTCCGTGTCCAGCTCGAGAAATGCGAGGAGGCCGCCGAGGCCGCGCTCGAGGATGCCAAGCGCATCACACACGCCCTCGAGGACAGTAACGACGACGACACCCTTTAACCCTTCCCACCTATGCAACACATCGAACCCCACATCATCGAGCACCGCGTTATCTATGACGGCATCGAGGCCCTCAACTACTCCGGCTCCAAGGAACTCCTGAAGTCCCCGGCACACTTCCGCCTCTACGCGACCGCCGAACGCGAGGCCACCAAGGCCCTCCGCCTTGGCTCCTACGTTCACGGCCTCGTCCTCGAGCCGACCAAGGCCCGCGAGAAGTTCGCGATCATGCCGGTCTGCGATCGCCGCACGAAGGACGGGAAGGCCACTTACGAGGCTTTCATTTCTGCCATCGAACCAGGGGTGACGGTCCTCAGCGCCGACGAGGCCGACGAAGGGCAGAAGATTGCCGCCGCCGCCCTCGGCTGTATCGACCGCCACGGGTTCACGTTCAAGCATACCGAAATGATGTTCACGACGACCTATTGCGACGCCCAGATCAAGGTCGCGATCGATGCCGTCGGCGCTGAGGACGGGTATCTATACGACCTCAAGACCTGCGAGGATGCCAGCCCGTCCGGGTTCCTCAAGGCCGTGCGCTCTTATCGCTATAACCTGCAAGCGAACTTCTATAAGGCCGCGTTCGAGTCAGGCTTTAAGCAGCGCGTGAACGGCTTCCGCTTTATCTGCGTCGAGAAGGAAACGCTCCAGGTCGCGGTCTACGAACTCGGCGCCGACCTGATGGCCTTCGGTTATTCTGACTTCATCAAGGCCGTCGACCTCTATAAAGCCTGTCTCGCCGCCGGTGATTGGCCCGGTTACTCTCAGGAGATCCAAACTATCGACCTCAACGCAACGCCGACCGCTTCGGCTGCGCCCATTAATTTCGCCTAATACTATGACCCAACCCGCTAACGCATACCCGCCCCGCACCCCCATCACCAAGTCCGGCAACTACCGACTCAAGGTCATCCCGCCCCGCCTCGATTGGATTAAGCACGACCCGCAGACCGGCGTCCTCGAAACCAGCCTTCTCCTGGTTGACGCCGAGGGTAACGAAATGAAACGCCGCGTTACCAACAAGTGGGGCGACTGGAAGTCCCTTGCCTTCCTCGTCGGCAAGTTCTCCGGCAAGTTTACTGCCGAGCTGCGCCTCGACGCTACGCCGATGGAGTTCCTTGAATACATCAAGCCCGCTTGCGGTCATACGGTAGAGGTCGCCGTTAACGTCGAGCCCGATATGCGCGACGGCGTCCATTATCACTATAAGGAAAAGCCTCAGTTTAAATATAAACTCGAGTTCGCCCGTGGCACCATCAAGCCGACTGCCGCCCCTGATCTGAACACGGAGGCCCCGCCCTTCTGATGGACCGGGACTTTATCGCTGAGGCCCGCAAGGCCGACAAGCCGACGCGCTCCCTCGCGGCGCTCGAAGTCCTCCGCCTAGACCCGACCGTGAAGGGTCGCCATCTCCGCAAGGCGCTTAACATCACCGGGCGGCAGTTCCGCAAGGCCGACCGACTTGCCCGGATGCTCAAGGATTACGACCGCACGACCAAATGAGCGCCGCAACTGAGGACGGTCGCCCGACCCTCGTGATGATCGCGGGCTTCTCGCGGGCCGGGAAGGATACCCTGGCTAACGGCCTCCTCGAATGGTCCGTGAAGCGAGCTGAGAAGGTCAACTTCGCCGACCCCCTCAAGGAGTGTGCTAACGCGATGCTGTCCTATCTGCACCTCGAAGGGGATTTCTTTAACGAGGAGTTCAAAGTTAAGAACCGCGAGTTCCTAGTGTCGACGGGACGGTTCGCCCGGTCGCTGAACCCCGACGTCTTCGCCGAGCACCTGGCTCGATACTTGCCTTTCGTTAGTTCCGACGGCGAGCCCCATCAAACGGTGATCTGCGCCGATTGGCGCTACCTGAACGAGTATAAGGTCGTCAGCCGTATCCTCGACGAATACGATTGGAACTTGAAGACGGTTCACATTTCGACCGCTGGCGTCCTGCCGGCTAACGATGAGGAGGCCTGGTCAATCCTAGACCTTCGAGCTGAGGTCGAGTTCGACGTTGAACTTTGCTTCAAACAGAATTGTCGAAATGAGATTATGGCCGAGGGCCGGCGAATGGCTCGAGCGTGGAAACTCTAAGCCGCGAGCAAGCCGCCTGGGCGGTCGCTGTCGGCCTGTCTATACCGCGGGCCGCTTGGCTGCTCAGGTGCCCCAAACATACCAGGGGAGCGCTGGCTAAGGCCAAGCCCTTCAAGCGGGCTAAGGGCGCGAACTGCTACCTCGCCCACATTAACGGCTCCCTCTATTTCCGAGTGAACCGCCGCGATCATAACATCATCGAGCGCTGCCCGGACGGTGACTTGTCCCTTGCCCGGGCTTACAGAGATAAGCGACTCGCCGAGTTAGGGCTGGTCGAATAACCAATGAGCAAGCCCACCCGGTTCGTTTACGCTGCCGACTCTCACGGGGATATGGCAGACCCTGAAGCGCTCGAAGCCCTCTGGGCTTTCTGCAAAGACTATAAGCCCGACGTGCGCGTGGCCGGCGGCGATCACTTCGACCTCCGGGCCTTGCGCCGCGGCGTCGGTCAAGGGGACGCTGAGTCGGGCGAGTCCCTCAAGGCCGACCTCGAGGCCGGGAAGGACTTCCTCCGACGCTTTCGCCCGACGGTTTACCTTTGGGGTAATCACGAGCACCGTCTAGATAACCTGATCGGCTCCTCGGGGTCGGCCCTGGTCCGGGATTACTGTCAGGATATTAAAGACGATATCAACGCGACGGCCCGCGCAGCTGGAGCTAAGACAATCCTGCCCTATCACGCCGACCTTGGGGTTTATCGGCTCGGCCCGGTGGCGATGGTCCACGGCTACGCGCACGGCATTAACGCGACGACCCTTCAGGGCCTCCACTACGCCGAGCACGGCGGCGCCCTGATCCACGGGCATACCCATAACCTAGCCAGCATCGCCCTGACCCAGCACGGCAGCGGGAACGCATTTAGCGCCGGGTGCCTTTGCCAAAAGGAAGCGATGGGCTACGCGTCGCATCGTCTAGCGACCGCCCGATGGGGCTCGGGCTTTGTCGCCGGCTGGGTCGACGGTCGCGATTACAAGGCGTGGCTAGTGCACAAGGTCGGGAAGCGCTGGGTGTGGCAGACCGGGCTTAACTTCTTTACCCCGTCGCGCTGATGGCTAGCCAAGGCAAACGGCCACCCCTGACCGACGCCACCCTTCGGGCCATCGTCGCGGAACTCCAGAACCAAGCCGAGCAGCCACC
>Ga0209596_1000998_pt1 | contig 25073 bp, 24 predicted proteins | sample M_130807_MF_Meta_FD_187314 | JGI IMG/M metagenome (GOLD analysis project Ga0209596, IMG submission 187314) | Freshwater microbial communities from Lake Montjoie, Canada to study carbon cycling - M_130807_MF_MetaG (SPAdes) (version 2) | ecosystem: Environmental > Aquatic > Freshwater > Lake...
AGTCTCTCGCAGTCTCTCGCAGAGTCTCGCAGCGCTGGTCGCAGACTCCAGCAGCGCTCAGATCGGGAACCTTCCCCCATGTGTACGGTGATGCGAGAGAGCCCCCTGAGTACTAGCAGGGGTACTAGCAGGGGTACTAACGGGAGTATTAGTAGCAGTATGTTTCTATATCGGTACTATTAGTAACACAATAGAACTATTACAACGGAGCGGACATTCGCCCATCCTCCGGGTGGTTCGTGGTGGTCGTCGGGACACTATTCGTCCTTGGTGGCAGTTCGTCAGCGCGCGCGTAGGAGTGCCATCACTCAAGGCACCGCAGCTCAACAGCTCAGCGACGGGCGAGGTCGAGCTACGCCCAGACCGAGCGACCCTGACCCTGACCCTGAGCGTGGGGAGTCGAGGCGCGACAGCATCGAAGGCCTGAGAGGAGGCTGAATCCATGGCGATTGCTGCCGGCGGAACACTCGGTAGGCTCATTGAACTCAACGCCCAGCCCGATATGGTTCGAATGTCCGGTGCTTCGGCGCTCTCCTTTGCCTCCCGGGCCTCTGCGCCCATACCAGCGGCTGAGGGAACGATCGCCGTAATCGCCACCGTGAGCGGTCACTGGGGCTTTATCCCCCGCTGAGGTGTATGGGAGGGGTGGATTTGCGGCGGATTGTTCCACGTGAAACAATCCGCCTTGCCCTTCCCCTCCACAGCCCGGTATGTTGAGGGAGAGTTCCTCTGTCTCACCGTTACCGGAACACATCGCCGTGGCTCGAGTTATCGCAATCGCCAACCAGAAGGGCGGGGTTGGTAAGACCACAACCGCCGTCAATCTCGCCGCAAGTCTGGCTGCCGCTGAACAGCGGGTCCTCCTCGTTGATGGCGACCCCCAGGGGAACGCCACAAGCGGAATCGGACTCGAAAAAGAGTCGTACGAGACCACTGTCTACGATGTACTCCTCGACCCCACCACGATTCTCGCCGCCACTGTGCGTGAGGTGCAGTTCAAACACCTCGACGTGATCCCGGCGACCCCAGATCTCGCTGCGGCAGAGGTCGAACTCGTGAGTCGAGTCGATCGTGAACATTCCATGCGCCACGCGCTGGAGTCGGTGCGCGACAACTACGACTTCATCCTCATCGATTGCCCTCCGTCGCTAGGCCTGATCACCATCAACATGCTTGCGGCAGCTGATGCACTCCTGATCCCCCTGCAATGTGAATACTACGCCCTCGAAGGGCTCTCGCAGCTTCTCAATACGGTCCATCTGGTGCAGCAAGGGGTCAATCCAACCCTCGGAATCGATGGCGTCCTACTCACCATGTACGACGCTCGGCTCAACCTCTCCCGACAGGTCGCCGCAGATGCTCGCGAGTACTTCGGCGCCAAGGTGTTCCAGGCAGTCGTCCCGCGAAACGTGAGACTCGCAGAGGCACCAAGCTTCGGTAAACCGATCATCCTCTACGACGTCGCGTCAGCCGGCGCACAAGCCTACATGGAGGTCGCCAAGGAACTCATCGAACGAAACTCCATCGTCAGCCGTAATCGAGCCTCGTGAAAGTAACGTAAGTCATTATAAAACAACAACTTACGATTACAGGAGCACACAAATATGTCGACCGAAAAGCCGCGACGCCTTGGACGGGGACTCGAAGCACTCCTCTCCGCACGACACACACAAGTGCCAGCCACGCCCGCGCCTGGGCTATCTGCGCCAGTTACACCATCTACACCTACTACACCGCTCGCCTCGCAGCCGGCACCTGTCGCAGAACCACGATCCGCGCTCCGATCGCTCCCGATCGCGCTGATTCGTCCGAATCCGCTGCAGCCGCGCAAAGAGTTCGGTGTCGCCGACCTCGCCGACCTCGAAGCAAGTATCCGCGCCAACGGATTGCTTCAACCGGTCACCGTGCGAGTCGCGGGTGCGGGCTATGAACTGATCGCGGGTGAACGACGCTTCCGCGCGGTCACGCGAATTGGGTGGACCGAAATCCCAGCCATTGTGCGCGGCGCCGCCGAAACGAATGACAAGGCCGCACTCACACTCGCCCTCGTCGAAAACCTGCAACGCGCAGATCTCAATCCGATCGAAGAAGGCGAAGGCTATCAGCAACTGATCTCGCAGTTCGCGCTCACACAGCAAGAAGTCGCAGATGTCGTCGGCAAGGATCGCTCCACCGTCGCCAACACCCTGCGCCTGCTCGCGCTCCCAGCCGCAGTACGTCGCATGGTCCGCGAAGGCGACCTCACCATCGGCCACGCGCGCGCACTCCTCTCACTCGGCGACGATCATCGCATGATCGAGCTCGCCAAGGCGATCATCGCCGAGGGGTTGAATGTCCGTGAGGTGGAACGTCGTGTGCGTGAAGCCGGGACCGCGCGCGCTGCCAGTAAGGGTGGGGTGTCACCAAAGGCTGGAACCGTGCGGCCACCAGAAGTCGCGCGCATCGAAGAAGAGCTGCGCAAGCAGTTGCAGACCGCCGTGAAAATCAACCTCTCGGCGAAGGAGAAGGGAGAGATTCGCATCAGCTTTTATTCCGCCGATGACCTTGAGCGTGTTCTCGACATCGTGCTCGGGGCCAATCGAGAAGCGTTGTGAGTGAGCACGTCACGAGTGAAAGCACGCGCCATGCGGAGCACCAGCGCGGACAACGAACGCGTGAGTCTGGAGCGCAACAGCATGGGAATATTTTCTCGCGTGCGTCGGGATCGATGCTGATCCACGTGCAGCGAGAGAATGGATTGGCGCATCGAACCTTGGTGCTGCGCCCCTGGCAGGTTCAGGCGCTACGGGTTCTCACGTCAAAGACGTTCCGTGCGGTGCTTATGGTCGGCGTGTTGAGTTGGGGCTACTTCGCAGTGCAGTCCGCACGAGTCCCGTTGCTGACACAGCGCATCGCCCACCTCGAACAGGACGCGCAGCGGTTGGACACATTGCAGCGCACGTTGGTGGAGTTACAGGACCGCTATGGGCAGGTGCAGCGCTTGTTGACGGCATCCAAGGTCCCTGCGACTGCCGCAGCAATGGCCGCAGCAGTGGCCGCACCAGCGGCCGTGAAAGCGGCCGTGAAAGCGGCCGCGACACGCGACGCACAGAAGTTGCCAAAGAAGAATCCTTAGGAGGATTGACGTATGGCGTTTTTCGGAAAGGGTAGCGCGGGTAGCGCGGATAGCGCGGGTGGTGCCGCACAGGGCGGACGTATGATCGAGACGTCGCTGTCGATCATCGCAGCTGGTATGCGGATTAGTGGCGACATCGAGAGTGGTGGCGTCATCAAGATCGACGGGCGCGTGGATGGCTCCGTCGTCGGAGCGCGACAAATCCTACTCGGCCGCGGTGGCGCGATTCACGGGAATGTCGAAGCCGACGAAGTGGTGATCGGTGGCGACGTATTTGGATCGGTCCGCGCCACAAACCGCCTCGAGCTCCAGGGAACCGCAACGGTGCAGGGCAACATTGACACCAAGTCGATTGTCGTGATGGAAGGAGCGCAGATAACGGGCAATGTCCGGATGTCGGAACTCGTGCCGGTTGGTGGGCATTCTCCTCAGTAAGTACTCCACACCCGTTTAGGATTATACACATTCAGCACCATAACACTCATTTGTTTTTCTTTTTAGCCTATCTCTATACTGGGTAACGTTTTGCGTAGAAAAATAAATCTTTCTGGTTGGGGTTTTTGTGTGCTTATCAACGCGGTCGTGTTGCTTGGGACCGCCTGTGATGGGGCCAACGATGGGGCCAATGGTGGGTCAAAGGACGGCAAGCCGGTATCGACCGACGGCGCTATGAAGGTCGCGCTTCTGACCCCAGGGCCAATCACCGACCAGTCATGGAATGGTGGCGCCTATGCGGGATTGTTGCGCATCAAAGACAGCCTTGGCGCTTCCGTCAGTCATATCCAAACGAAAACGCCGGCAGAGTTCGAGGAGAACTTCAGGCAGTATGGGGCGCAGGGATATACGATGGTGATCGGACATGGTTTTGAATTTCAGGACGCAGCAAAGCGAGTGGGCCCTGAGTTTCCGAAGACCGTGTATATCACCACGGGTGGAAACTCCGTCGGCCCCAATATCGCGGCGATGTCGTTCGCGTTCGAAGAGCCCAGCTACTTGGCGGGGATGGTCGCTGCGGCCGTCAGTAAGACGGGAACGGTGGGATGTATCGGCGGAACCGAGCTGCCCCCAGTAAAGTCCAGCTTCGCGGCATTCGCGGCTGGAGCGCTCGCCGTGAATCCGAAGATCAAAGTCGTCACCGCGTTTATTGGCAACTGGGATGACGCGAGTGCTGGCAAGGAACAAGCCCTCGCGCAGATCGGACGCGGCGCGGACGTCATCTTCCAAAACGCTGACGCCGCGGGGCTGGGTGTGTTCCAGGCGGCAAAGGAAGGCAAGGGGATCTGGGTGGTTGGGTCCAACGCCGATCAGAACAACGTCGCTCCGGCGGTAACGCTCGGGAGTGTCTTGATTGATGTGCCACACGCGTTCATGGTGATGGCGCGCGAAGTCCAGGGCGGAAAGTTTCAGCCGCGTGTGGTACGCCTCGATACCAAGAGCGATGTGGTCCGTTGGGTCCCGAACCCTGCGACACCAAACGCAATACCGGCAGCGATGCGGGTCCGAGTGGATTCCGTGCAACGGCTTATGCAAACCGGTGTCTTCGTGATGCCGCCAACGGCGGCCGCAGGCACACCGTCGACTGGAGCTGCGAAGTGACCCCGACACCAGTAGGCTCGGTGGGTGTACCACTCAACCACATCGCCACGGAGCTCGACACGCTCCTCCGTACCGCAGACACTCCGGACTACAAGACAGCCCTGAACGGTGTGCAGGTTGGGAATCGCGCACCGATTGTAAAGGTCGCCGCTGCGGTGGATTGCTCGCGTGACACGATCGAGAAAACGATTGCCGTGGGAGCAAACCTCCTGCTCGTACATCACGGACTCTTTTGGGGCGGGTTACAAACGCTCACCGGGCCCCACCTCGAGCGTGTCCGGCTACTGATCGACCACGACGTGGCACTCTACTCCGCACACCTCCCACTCGACGCGCATGAGCGTATTGGGAACTCCCGTCTCCTCGCCACTGAGCTGGGCCTCCTCCCAGAAGACGGATTCGCCAAACACGAACACATCTTCTGTGGCGTGCGTGGCACGTGCGACCTTCCGACCGCAACGGTACTCGAGCGCTGTCAGCGCTTCTCGGCGACCCATGGCGGCACCGCCATCGCAAGTGCGATTTCATCTGGCCGTACCACGGCGCGCTGGGCTATCTGCTCTGGTGCGGGCGCGGGGCATGAGACTATCGCCGAAGCAGTCGCACTCGGCGTCGACACATTAATTGTTGGCGAGGGACCGCACTGGAGCGCCGTCGACGCACCAGAGAAGGGGCTCGTGATCATCTATGCGGGACACTACGCAACCGAAACACTCGGCGTGCGTGCGCTCGCCGATCACGTGACCTCAGCCTTTGGTCTCCCGTGGAGCTGGATCTCGTCCCCCACAGGATTGTGAGCATTGCGATGAGCCACGCGTGGTGAGTGTGCGCGCGGACGTATCGACAGCGCTCTCACTCCGCGACATCAGCAAGCGGTTTGGCGCCACGCAGGCGCTCGACGGCGCCTCGCTCGATGTCCGTCGTGGCACCTTGCACGCACTCCTTGGCGAGAACGGAGCTGGGAAAACAACGTTGATGCGTCTCGCGTTTGGCATGGACACGCCAGACACTGGAACAATCCTCGTCGACGGGAAGACCTGTGCTTGGCGGACGAGCGCCGACGCCCTCCGTGCTGGTATCGGAATGGTGCACCAGCACTTCCTCCTTGTGCCGGCCATGAGTGTCGCCGAGAACATCGGACTGGGACGAGGTGGCGTGTTCGGTGGCTTTGATCCAACGCGCACAGCAGCAGTCGTGCGAGACCTCGTGGCAGCGACCGGCCTCGCGATCGATCCTGAGGCGCGCGTCGGAGATCTTCCGGTAGGCGCACAGCAGCGCCTGGAGATTCTCAAAGCGCTCTCGCACGACGCGCGAGTCCTAATACTCGACGAGCCCACCGCTGTGCTGTCGCCACAGGAGACGCAGGATCTCTATGTGTGGCTCCGTCGCTTTGTCGACAGTGGTCGGACCGTGGTGCTGATCACACACAAGGTGCGGGAGGCGCTCCAACTCGCCGACGATGTCACGGTGCTTCGCCGCGGCCGAACAGTGATGCAAGTCGCTGCGCATGCAACGGGTGAGGATGAGGTACTGACCGCACTGCTCGGAGAGACACCCACTCACCGCGCTCCGCGCGCGCGCGCACCACAGCGCACCAGTGGGAAGTCGGTGCTCGCGGTGAGTGATGTCAGTGTGCGCGATGACCGAGGAACAGAACGGCTCAAGTGTGTATCCGCCCACGTATACGGAGGAGAGATTCTTGGCGTCGCTGGAGTAGAGGGCGCCGGGCAACTCGAACTCCTGCGCGTGATGGCGGGGCGACGTAAACCAGACACTGGTAGCGCGACGCGTCCCGCGCGCGTCGCTTTCGTTCCTGAAGACCGGCACCGCGACGCAGTGATTGGCGAGTGGACTTTAATCGAGAATTTCGCCCTCAAGGATGCTGGCCGCGCCGTAGGAACGATGATGTGGGACGACTATCGTGTGCGCGCCGAGTCGGGTGTGCGTGCGCAGGATGTTCGCGCAACGAGTGCACACGACCGCATGGACGCGCTCTCTGGAGGAAATCAGCAGAAGTTCGTGCTCGCCCGTGAGCTTGAGGGAGCGCCAGAGGCGTTGGTAGTCGAGAATCCTACACGCGGTCTTGATGTCCGGGCCACCGCGCAGGTGCTTGATGCGCTACGCGACGCGCGTGATGCTGGTGTTGCGGTTGTTATCTACTCGAGCGACCTCGACGAATTGTTTAGTGTGAGCGACCGGATCGTAGTGTGTTATGACGGTACGGTGCACGAAGTTCCGTTTGACCGTCAGGCAGTGGGGCGCGCGATGGTGGGGCTTTCATGACGCTGCGCGCAGCCACAACGTCTGGGTTGTTCTCGTGGAGACGGTTGCTACCACCGCTTCTCGTATCGGCTGTCGTCGTGGGAGTGATTGTCGTCGTGATTGTCGCGGGCCATCACGACATCATCGATTCGTTCAGCGCCTTCGGTCGCGGATCATTCGGTAGCGCGTACGCCTTCTGGTCAGCAACGCTCGTTCGTGCGACTCCGCTCACGTTGCTCGGGCTTGCGGTGGCGCTCGCTTTCCGGTCGGGGGTGATGAACATCGGCGCGGAAGGGCAGTTCCTTGCAGGAGCGAGCGCCGCGACGGCTGTCGTGTTATCAGGTGTAGGCGGGGGGATGGTGCTGGTGATCGCGCTTCCGGCTGCGGTGCTCGCCGGCGCACTCTGGGCAGCCGTCGCCGGATGGCTCAAGCGCAGATTTGGCGTGCTCGAGGTGATCAGCTCACTCATGCTGAACTTTGTCGCGCAATATCTAGTGTCGTACCTGGTGCGCGGGCCGCTACAGGAGCCGACCCATGTGTATCCGCAAACCGAAACATTCGGTCCCGCCGCACATCTTCCACTTTTGATCAGCGGACAACGTCTGCACCTCGGCTACGCTATCGCGGTTCTGCTCGCGCTGGTGTTGTGGTGGATGTTTCGTGCGACTGCCGTAGGATTCCGATTGCGCGCCGTTGGTGCAGGCGCCGCCGCGGCCGAGAGCGCAGGGCAGGTTGTGGTACCGCGTGTCCTCTTCACTGCGTTCTTGCTGAGTGGAGCTATCGCAGGGCTTGCCGGCGGGGTGGAAGTCACTGGGGTGACATATGCGTTGTATGAAGGGATATCCCCTGGCTTTGGCTACACCGCAATCGCGGTCGCGTTGCTCGCCCGCTTAAACCCCTTGGCAGTCATCGGGACGGGAATATTTTTCGGTGCGCTCGAAGCGGGGGCGGCTGCAATGCAGCGCGATGCTGGTGTGCCGTTTCAGTTTGTCGTGGTTGTCGAAGCGCTCGTTGTGCTCGGTGTTATTGCGCTCGAGTGGACGCGCGAGCGTGGAGACACTCGCCGATGACTGACGCGATCACTCCGTTCGTTGAAGCAACGGTCCGCACCGCGACGCCACTTGCCTTCGCGGCACTTGGCGAACTCGTGGCTGAACGATCGGGAGTCATCAACATCGGGCTGGAAGGAACCATTATCGCCGGTGCGTTCGGTGGTCTTGTTGTCGCGGGAACTGCTGGCGCAGGACTCGGCTTTGTTGGTGCGGTCGCTGCGGGGATGTTGGTTGCCGCCATATTTGCGTTCTTTGTCGTAACACTCAAAGCCGACCACATCATCACGGGAACAGCAATCAGTATGCTGGGGGTAGGCTCGACTGGCACACTGTATCGCTTGTACTACGGTACAACCGGAGCGGCGCTTGAAACGCCAACACTCGCGCCCTTTCCAATCCCTATCCTACGTAATATCCCGTGGATTGGTGAAGCGTTTTTTGCGCAGCCGCCAGTAATGTATCTGCTCTATGTGATCGTCCCGTGCCTCGCGTGGTACATGACGCGCACGAGTGCAGGGCTCGCGCTACGGGCTGTGGGTGAGCGGCCAGAGGCTGCGCGGGCCGCTGGAATCTCTCCGGCGCGTGTGCGCTGGGTGGCCCTCCTCTTTTGTGGCGCTATGGGCGGACTCAGTGGTGGAACACTGGTGCTCGCGCAGGTCGGAACATTCAACGAGGGAATCTCCGCCGGGCGAGGGTTCATCGCGATCGCGATTGTTGTGCTCGGGCGCTGGTCCGCGGTCGGTGTGACCGGTGCGGCGCTGCTGTTCGGTGCCGCAAGCGCGCTGCAATATCTGGCCCAAGCGATGGGATGGGGCATCCCCTATCAGTTCGCGTTGGCGCTCCCGTATGTGCTGACCCTCGTCGCGCTCGCGGCGGCGGGGAAACGATCCGCTGCGCCGGCATCACTCGGCGTGCGCGGCTAGTCACAGCGCAACAGGATGCTCAGGGAGTAGCGCAGCCGAGCGCTGCTGAGCTCCAACGAAGACGCCAGGTTCCTGGTTGTACGCGATCGAGGATCTCGATCTCGTCCCCGTGATCACCACTGCGCGCCATCGCGAGCGCCATCCGCGCGCCGCGCAGTGTGAGCGCTGCAAGTAAGTCCGCACCGACCACCTTATCCTCTGGTCCAGACTCTCGGCGCGACCACGCAATACGCAAGGCGTCGCGCGAAAGGGGATCTGGCTCAGCGATCATGGTGAGCAACTCAAGCCGCGGATTGGACTCGGTTCCCAGTGTGCGGGTAGAGAGTGTGATCCAGACCGGTGTGCCCTCCGCGGATAGCACGCGCCATGCGTCACGAACTACAACCGGTAGCCCGCGGAAGGTGGCGGACGTGGAATCTTCGGGGATTGTTCCCGCGAGCCGGCGCAGCCGTACAATCGTTGCACTCGAGTCCCGTGGAAGTAGATCGTCTAAACCGTCGATCCCAATTGCTGTGGCAACACCAGAGTCGAGCGCGAACGACCACACTGGAACGCCCGGACGGGTAGGGGTGGTGACGGTAGCCGCACGTTCGCGCGCGCACGCACGTGTCGCAGTCCCGGCAACCAGCACGGCCGGCTGAAGTTGCGGATCATGTGAAAAAAGCTCGACTGTGCGTGGTGTCGCACTGAGTGAGTCGCGGGAGAACACGACAGGAGCACCGCGCTCTGTGGACATGATCGCGACAAGTGCGCCAAGCGAGTCATCCCATGTTGTGATGGCTGGGGCGGATTGCGACACCGAGCCTCCACTTGCGATGCTCGTGGCAACCTCCGGGTGTGTGGACTTCGGCGCTGGCGACTCGTGTTTTGAGCACGCGAGCGCGAGCATCGCAACGAGGCCGGTGCAGACGCGACGCGTGTGGATGTATCGGGTGGAAGGCGTGGGTATCATGGACGCGGCGGAAGCCAAGGTCCTACGAGATCCCAGTGCCACGCATCGCGGCGTACGCCGTCGCGCGGATCACGGAGTGGCTTGTACTGCAGGCGGTGAGGATTCAGTCCGACGCTCATCCCCCACCGGACAAGTGTTGTACGATCGGTAGACACCAGGTGTGCCATAGGGCGCTCCCTCCAGATATGCCGATGCAGCCAGAGCCCTCCAGACATCGCGTGAAGCATTCCGTCGCGACGTTTCTCGAACTCGACCCACGGTCCTTCGGTTCGCCACTCCGTTGCGGGGCTTACTGACACCCAATCACTCCCTCCGATATCGCTGGTGGTAGGGCGGTCACCAATCCCACATAAATTGCGCACGTCAGTGGATAGGACGAGGGGTGTGTCGCGATGGCCGAAAACCCAACTGGGCCAGCCTCCCGAATGGATAACACAACACCGTTGGATGACCGCAACGACAGGCTGTTAAACACCGTGGTGTAGCTGTTGTTTTGAAAGAAGTACGCTTCCTCTGCGACGGCGAGATTTCGGAGGTCGCTCTTGAGCGCGGCGGCGTTGGCCTTTCCTGTCGTATTCTGGAATTTTGGAATTGCAATTGTCACAATGATGCCGATTATCACGACGACAATAAGCAACTCAATCAAGGTGAAGCCAGTACTGCTTATGGGCTTCGACTTGTCGGGTCGCACCTTCGAGTCGCCTCGCCGATACCAGATACCTTGAGCCATTTGCGTTTCCTTCGTGGGAGACCTTGCGGTGAATATCTTAGCGCTTCGTTTCTAGCCAGTTCGGTCCCGTTCCGATATCAACGACCAGCGGCACGTCGAGGTGCACGGCGGTGGTCATCTCGTGATTCACCAATGCTCGCAGTACATCAAGTTCGTCTGGTGGGCACTCAAACACGAGCTCATCGTGCACCTGAAGCAGCATTCGACTCTTGAGCGCCTTTTCTTCGAGCGCGTGGTGCAGTCGAATCATCGCGACCTTGATCAGATCCGCCGCCGACCCCTGGATGGGACTGTTCTGCGCCGTACGCTCCCCAAACGCTCGAATATTGAAGTTGCGGTCGTTCAACTCTGGGATGTACCGGCGGCGCTTGAAGATCGTTTCCACATAACCCTTCTCGCGCGCTTGTTCGACGGTGGTATCCAAGAACGACCGAACCCCAGCGAACCGCTCGAAGTAGGTATCGATGAATGCCTTGGCCTCAGAGACCTCAATCTTCAGCTGACGCGACAGCGCGAAGGCACCTTGACCATAGATAGTTGCGAAGTTGATTGTCTTGGCGCGCGCGCGCATTTCGCTGGTCACGACACTGAGATCGACACCGAAAATAATTGCCGCCGTCTGACGGTGAATGTCTCCGCCGGCCTTGAATGCCTCGACAAATGCGGGGTCGTGCGACAGGTGCGCCAGAAGTCGTAACTCAATCTGCGAATAGTCAGCCGCCAGCATCGTCCACCCTGGCTCAGGAATAAATCCTTTACGGATCTCCTTCCCAAGCTCACGGCGGATCGGAATGTTTTGAAGATTCGGATCACTCGACGCCAGACGTCCGGTGCTCGCCACGTGCTGATTGAACGAGGTGTGCAGTCGTCCGTCACGTGGATTGACGAGCAAGGGAAGGGTATCGAGATACGTGCTCTCGAGTTTTGCCAGTTCGCGATATTCCATCAACAACGACGGCAACGCGTGTCCTTCTTCCGCCAGTTCCGTCAGCACCGAGGCGTCAGTACTCGGTCCCGTCGACGTTTTTTTCTTGACCGGAAGTCCGAGTTTCCCAAAGAGAATCACACCAAGCTGCTTGTTGGAGTTGATGTTGAACTCCTCTCCAGCCGCCTCGTAAATCTGCAACTCCACCGCGCCGCGCTCACGCGCGAAGCGGGTTTTAAGTGAATGGAACCACGGCACAGCAATCGCGATGCCGTTCCACTCCATACGGGCCAGCACCTCAACTAACGGCATCTCGACATCGCGCAACAGCGCGTCCGCTCCAGACTCTTTGAGCTTTGGCTCAAACAGTTTTCGTAGACGAAGCGCGATATCGGCATCCGCGCACGAGTACTCACAGGCGGCCGCAATCGGGACTTGGTCGAAAGGGATCTGCGCCTTCCCTTTTCCGGTGAGCTCGTCGTAGCCGGTCATGGCGAGTTGGAGGAACTCAATCGCCAGAGCGTCGATCGCGTGCGAGCGCCGCCCTGGATCGAGCACATAACTCGCGAGCATGGAGTCAAAGTCGAGTCCGCGAACCTCGACGCCCGAGCGGCGCAACACCAAGAGGTCGTACTTCGCGTTGTGCGCGGTCTTCTTGACCGATGCGTCACCCAAGAGATCGCGCAGTGGAGACATCTCGGGCGAGAGAATCGAGGGGAGATTCTTCACCGTCGCCCCATCGCCCTCCGCAATCGCGCGCGCCGCAATACTTCCACCACTCGCAGCCGTGCTCGGCGCCTTGGGGGTTGAAAGCAAGAGGTCCCCCTGATCACTCGCCCAGGCGCGGTGGGCAAAGGGCAGGTAGAATGCCTCCCCCTCCTCAAACGCGAGCGAGATGCTGACCAGGTTCGCACGATGTGGTGTGATGATCGGCGGCGCGCCATCATCAAGCACCGTTTCTGTGTCGAAGGAGAGAAAGGGAGCGTTCCGCGCGCGCGCGCAGAGTGCCGCAACTGCTTCGACGGTGTCAACAACGGTGTAGTGCCGTGGAATCGTATCCGGAACAGCGACCGCCGCAGTGGGTGTTCCGTCGGGCACTCCACTCGCGTGTGCGGCGGCTTCCTGTGCATCACCGCGGAACTCCAGTTCGACAAAGAGGTCGCGTAGCCGACTCCAGTCCGGCGTGCTGACTTTGAGGGTGTCGAGGTCAAGCGTCATCGGTAAATCGTCTCGAATTGTTACTAATTCTTTTGAGAGGATGCCGTTGTCTCGGAATTCCTTCAACGCGTTGCGCGCACGTGTGGGTTCAACCTCGTCGATATGCTCGAGGATGTTCTCCAGTGGGCCCCATTTCTCAATCAGCGCAAGCGCAGATTTGTCGCCAATCCCTTTCACGCCGGGAACGTTGTCGCTCGCGTCGCCAAGGAGAGCCAGATAGTCCGTGACGCGCTCAGGGATGACACCAAGACGTTCGGCGGCGTTGTCGCGGTCGTACCACTTCTCCGAGGTAAAACCAGGGCGGCCGTGCCACGGGTTCAGAATCCAAATCCCGTCATCCACAAGCTGCACGAAATCTTTGTCGCCGGAGACAATGACACCATGCACGCCGCGTTTCGGTGCTTGACGGACAAGCGTCCCGATGACATCGTCGGCCTCGTAGTGCTCGAGCTTGAGGATTGGGATCTGCATGGCCTCGAGGATCTGCGAAATGCGCTCGACACCGGTGTCGAAATCAGCCTGCATCGCCGGGTCGAGCCGCTCACGCGTAGCCTTGTAGGCGGGATACCGCTCATTGCGGAACGAGAGTCCGGCGTCGTGCACCCAGCCGAGGTACTCCGGTTTGTGTTTGTCCATGAGGCGCCTTAAGAAATCGTAGGCGCCACGGGCGATCGAGGTGTTCTCGCCCTTGGAGTTAATTAAGGGCTGCGCGCCGTAGGCGAAGAATGCGCGATAGATCATCGCGTACCCATCGATCAGGAAGAGGCGCGGCGAAGGGGCTTGAGGCATACGAGAAGTTTCGCCCACGTGCGGCTTTGGCACCAGAGACCTCACATCAAGACAGCCAGAGCGCGAACACGCCAGTGGCGGCGGTTACCCGCACATTGTCGTCGAGTGGGGCGGATGGGCGTTCTGCAACAGCAGCAACGGCGCCTACAAGGAGAGCAACCGAAAACGAGTATGGGGTCAGCCACCAAACACCAAGGGCACTACAGATCAGACACGCGAGCGAACCGGCCCAGGTCTTTCGTCCCCCTTCACGCGAGAGTGCGCGCCCGACGATCGCGGCGGCGGGATCGCCGATCGTGGCGCACCAGAGCGCCGCTATGGCGGCTGGTGCTGGAAGGAGGATGACCGCCACTAAGCCGGACACACACAGCCACGTCGCACCAGTCAGGTGCTGCACTTCACTCGGCCGAAGTAGCGCACCGAACAATTTTGTGAACCGGTCGCGGAACGCCGCGTTGTTCCAGCGAAGCCACTCGACACTGAATGCCACCACCGTGCCCACAGCGAAGGCACCGACGATCCATTGGGATGGGACGCCGAAATGATAGCCAACCGGCACCAGGGCGGTCGCCAGATGCAGGAGTTTGCGGGTGACCTCGTGCTTCAATGAGAACACCCGACCGTCCGGTGTTTGATCACCGGAGGGTGGAGTCGCATTGCTTACTGCGTGATCTTGCGGCGCCAAGCGGCCTGAAAGGCAATTTCGCTTCCGTTCACCAACTTCCAACGCCCAAAGCCTGTCTGATCATAGAAAGTCAGCTGCAGATTCTGGCCTCGATAATCCCAAATCTGCGATCGCCCGCGCTGCGCAAAATCATTGGTGTTGCGCTGGTCGAATACCTGATCAGGTTCGCCGAGTCCGAGGAGGACCTTGCCGCGGTCGGTCATCCACCCTGGTATCCCTTCCTCGCGGAATCGCGAGTTGGCGCCGAGGAGGCGACGGAAATACTCGCGAAGTGGCTCGTTGCTTCCGCCGAGGGCCGAGTGGCGCTTTAGGAAGTTCGCCCAGGCACTCGCGCGAAACTCTGGCGCTGTGTCGCGAAGGGTGTTGAGTTCGTATGAGGGAGCGAACCACCGGAGATACGTGATCATGTCTTCGTAGGTGGTGACCGGAAGATCCTCACCAAAGCCAATGAAGATTGGCGCCTTCACACTGTCTTGGCGCCCAGGCTGAACGAACGCGACCTGTGCCGCGCCGATGGTCAGGCGTGCGACAGGGATCAAGACAACGCCCGAATACAGATTGCCGCGCCGCGGAATGGAGGTGGAGTCGGCGAAGATTGGTTGCCCCTTCTCGTTCATAACCGCATACCGAATCGGGAGTCGTGCCCCCGCCGTGCTGCTGTACCCTTCCAGGTAAAGCGGCACCATCGAATCGCTCCCGAAGGTGATGGTCGATGTGGGACTTGAGACGATTTGCGGAAGCGCGTCGGTGTTACTTCGTGTGACCGCGCGCGCGAACGTGATGGGCGACGAAAGCATTCCGTCTTTCACCTCGGGGACCAGGAGGGTCACATCCTCGGTATTCGCGCGCGAACTTCCGTCGTCACGGACCGTCAGCACGAGATTGTAGCTGCCTGGTGGTAGTGTGAGGAGTTCCTGAAAGATGATGCTCTCGTCAATCCGTGAGGTTTCGCGGAAGCTGCTCAGCAGGACCGACTCGCGTGCTTCGGTCTGTTTGACGGTCGCGCCGTTTTGCTTAATCGCGATTTCCACGGAGTAGCCGGCGCGGAAGCGATCTCCTTCACGCGAGAACGTCAGCGAGGCGTTGGCAACTCCGAGTCCAATCAAAACATGGGTGGAGTCGTGTGTGCCCGCCGCGAGAAACGATGCGTTTCCGACAAAAGGCATTGGTGCGCCGCGTGCCAGCAACCCCAGTTGCTGGTAGAGTCGCACTTGATCGAACTGCGGTCCGGTGGACATTGCAGTCCCTGCGCCACTGGCAGTCCCGGGGGCTCCCGCAGGACCGTCTCGTGGTACTGGCCCGCCGGCTGGCGCGCCAGCTGGGCGACTGCCACCACAGGCGGTCAGCAGGACCACACACCCGAACACCAGCCCACCGCGCCACATCCTCGTGAACATACAAACCCCGGACATTCGAGAAAGAACTGTCGACATGTAAAGCATTACCCTTGGCCCGTCATATCGTTTCGCTTGCCACAACTATCGTTTGGAGTTAGCTTCTCCGCGTGGCTAAAGACCCTTTCGTTGGAACGGTAATCGCAGGCTATTCCATTCTCGACCGCGTCGGGGAAGGGGGCACTGCAGTAGTATATCGCGCCGAACACCCAGAACACGGGGCTGTCGCGCTCAAAATCCTCAAGGACAAACTCCGACAGGACAAGACAGCGGTTACCCGATTCCTGCGTGAGGCTCAATTTGGCGGGCGCGTCGTCCATCCAAAGGTCGTGCGGACGATAGATGCGGGGCAATCCCCTGATGGGTATCACTTTCTGGCCATCGAATGGGCGCCAGGGGATATTCTTGAGGGTTATGCAAAGCGCAACGCGCCACTGAAGTCCGACGAGGTCACTGCGATCGTCCTCCAGATCGCCGATGCCGTATATGCCGCCCACGCAACCGGCGTGGTACACCGCGACCTGAAGCCTGAGAACCTGATGTACGATCCAGCCTCGCGAAACGTGAAGCTGCTCGACTTCGGGATCGCGATGGCCACCGATGCAGCGGCCGACGACCGACTCACCCGTGCGGGGTTCTTTGTCGGCACCCTGATGTACGTCGCCCCGGAAGCACTCTCGGGTGAGGTGGTAACCGCGGCCGCTGACCAATACAGTCTTGGCACTATTGCCTACCTGCTCATGACTGGGGTGCTCCCATACACCGCCAAAACACCGCGGGATATGTTCACGCAGCTGCTGACACAGTCTCCGATTGCGTTGAACAAGGCCGTACAGGGGATCACATATCCCAGTGGCGTCGAGAGTGTGGTTATGAAAGCGCTCGCCAAAGCTCCAGCTGACCGATTCCCTGACGTGCTGGCCTTTGCAAAGGCGCTCGAGATTGCGCTCCAGGATGTCGGCGCTGCGAGTGGCGGTGAGGGTGGCCTAGTCTCACGGATGAAAGGACTGTTCGGTCTAAAGAGCTGAACCGTCTTTAGTGCAGGTTGGCCGCAGGTGGGGTCGGACTGTCGGCCGGCAACCAGACCGTAAAGGACGACCCGCCGCCAAGGGTGCTCTCGACCGTAATATCGCCGTCGAGCAATCGTGCCAGACGGCGCGAGATCGCGAGGCCAAGCCCAGTGCCTCGGCGCGCAGAATCCCCGCGCGGTCCGGCATTCACTTGCTCGAACTCCTCAAAGACGCGCACCAGGTCCTTTTCCGCGATACCAATTCCTGTATCGGCTACCTGAAGCGCCACCCACGAACCGCCGCTCGCTAAAAGTGGGTGTCGATTCGCGGCAGCAGCGAATCGTTCCACATCTCCATCCGACACCAGGGCGGCGCGTAACGTCACACTCCCCACCGGTGTGAACTTGATTGCATTTCCCAGGAGGTTCACCAGAATCTGCCGGAGGTGTGTCGGATCGGTCGCAATGCGTGGGAGTGTGGCGGGAATGGTAATGGAGAACGAGAGCCCGCGCTCGGTCATCAGCGGCTCCACTTCGCTCGCCACGTCGATCACGAATGGGCGGAGTTTGATGAGTTCCGTGTGCACATCGAGTCGCCCCGCCGCCATTTTTGCGAGGTCGAGCACCTGCTCAACGAGCGCCTGAAGATGATTCGCCGATGATTCAATCCTCTCGACAGGTCCCACTTGGCGTGGTGAGAGCTCGCCGTACGCCCCGTCTCGCAAGAGATCCACAAACCCAACAATCGCGGCAAGCGGCGTGCGCAGCTCGTGCGACACATTGGCGAGAAACTCACCCTTGGCGCGATTCGCGCGATACAACTCCCCAGATAACTGCTCAAGCTCCGCCGATCGATCCGCGATATCGGCAGCCTGCTTGCGCTGTTGGATGAGCCCAAGGAACAGGGCGAGGACCGCGAGACCAGCCGCCGCCCAGAGCGCGAACCGCACACCTGGTGAGCCGTGTCGACTCACGTAGTGGTCGCCGATGGCGAGCGCGACAAACAGCCCGACAAAGACCGCGCCAAGGGTAACGGTCGACGGACGCAGCCGAACGCGCATCTCGGAGGTCACCTCGGGGCGTTCCGACACTAGCTCCACCAGCCTTTCATCTGCCGACACATTGACGCATCCTTCACGCTCGCCTAACCTCCGCCTTCATGACGCCCACAAAACGCCTCCTCTCGATGCTCGCCGAACGCTCGGCGAAGCGCGGTAACTTCACCCTCGCCTCCGGCCGTCAGTCGACGTTATATGTCGACGCGCGACTCACCACGATGAGTCCTGATGGACTCGCCACGATCGGCCCCCTAGCGCTCGCCGCAATCCGCGACGCCGGCTGGACCCCCGATGCCGTGGGTGGGCTCACCCTCGGTGCCGACCCTGTGTCGTACGCGATTGCTCACGCCAGTGCACTCGCCGGCACACCGGTGCGCGCTTTCACTGTGCGGAAGGAAGCGAAAACACACGGGACTGGCAAGCTCATTGAGGGGCCGTACCAGGCCGGTGATCGTGTGGTGGTGATTGAGGACGTCATCACAACCGGCGGCTCCGCGCTCAAGGCCGTGGAGGCTGTGCGCGCCGCGGGTGGCATCGTCCTTGGTGTGCTTGCTGTGGTTGATCGTGAAGAAGGTGGCGTAGAAGCAATCCGCGCCGCAGGGGTGGAGTCGATCGCACTGGCGCGAGCGTCAGAGATTGTCGCGCTGATGGCGTGAGGGAAGTCTCACTGTAAAAACCGCGGCACCTTGGGTGCAAAAATCAGTGACGCGGCAGAAGGATCTACCAAGAGAGGGTTTCGGAATTGCTGGGGCCGCACTGCCGGTGTCACGGCTTCCGGTCCCGCTGCTCCCACTGCCTCACCCCCTTGAGTGCGCTGCGCGAGTGGCCGAAGGTGGAGCAGCACTGGCATGTGTGGAAGCACCAACGTCTCTCGGAAATAGCGCAACATCTCGTGTCCGCTATACCGGCGGCGAAAGTCTGTGGCGTTAATCGCCAGCATGCTCTTCACGTGACGACCAAAGCTCTGTGGAGATGAATAATCGAGATGGTTCGCGACATCTGCGACCGAGAGTCCGGGATTCTCAAAGAGACGTGCCGCTCGCACAAGTCGTGCAAGAGCTAGATATCGTTTGGGCGCTGGAAGTTTCGCGCGAAAGAACCGACTCATCAACGTGCTTGGGAGCACACCCAGTCGGCGTGCGAGCACTCGGATAGTCGGCGCGCTGTAGGTCCGGGTAAAGAGCGCTTCAAAGAACCGCCAACAGTCCGGGCTCGCCTCGCACAAATCCTGCTGAAGTACGCCGAGCGCGATCCGGTCCATGTCGTGCGTCACCTCGGCGCCAAGCACGTCACGGAGATGCCCCCATCCTGCGGCGTAGCGCACATCGACGAGTGTCCTCACCCCACAGTTCCCAAGCGCCAGTACAGAGGCGGGGTCGGTGTCAGAGGTGGCAGAGACGAGCGCCACCGTGGGGATCCGCGGGAAATCCCGCACCACAGCCTGCATGTGCGCTGGTTCCTCGCGCACACAGCGTGCGACAGAGACAATAACCGCGCTGATTCGCCGCTCCTTGAGGTCCCGCCGAACCTCCTGGAGCGACTCGCGGTGCAGGGTGCGGTAGAGGCCCGCGCCGGCGGCGTCGACACTGCGTCGTTCTGCTGGATCTAGCACGGTCGCAACAGGTGGTAGTCGATCGGTTGGTGTGGTCACGCAGCCTCTCTTTGGGTGTTGTGTTCGATCGCACAAGAGAAGGGTGTGACACACCTGTCATTGCCCCGTCATCGGTGGCATGGCTACTATTCCGATGAGGGGTTCCCTCGGCCGGACGGTCGCGACGTAGTGGCAGGATTGCTGCATCGAGGAAAGTCCGGGCTCCATGGACAAGTTGCCAGGTAACGCCTGGGCACCTCGCGAGAGGTGACGGATAGTGCCACAGAGAATTAGACCGCCTTCGGAAACGGAGGTAAGGGTGAAAAGGTGGGGTAAGAGCCCACCGCGTTCGTGGCAACACGGACGGCACGGTAAACCCCAGCTGGAGCAAGGCCGAATAGGCGGTGAGCAGCAGTCCTCTGCGATCAAGACACCGCGGGTAGGCCGCTAGAGGGTACGGGCGACCGTACTCCGAGAGAAATGACCGTCCAGAGTCGCAAGGCTCTGACAGAACCCGGCTTATAGGCCGAGGGATTCCCCTTCCCATATTTTTTTCCTGCGTATGGTGCGTCGTGTCGGTGTAGGTCAGGTGGTGTTGCTGGTGTTACTCGTGGTGGTCGCCGCCGTCACGGCGGCGTGCCGCCCGCCCGTTCCGCGGCAGGTTCTTGTTCCCGAAGCGCCGCGCACGGCGCCCGTTGTGGTATCGGTGTCCATAACCGCCGGGCCGTGGAGTTGGGTGCCTGTTCGTGAGCGTCGCGCGTATCTCGTCACACAGCGCGCACTGATTACCACGCGCCAAGACACACTCACCAAGATCGACACCGTGACCAGTGAACTCGGCGCCGCGTTCACGCAGTTTGTTTCCGCCAATAGGATTAGCGGATCGTTGACGTCATTCCGTGTGACTACAGGTTCACGTCCGCCGGCAACGCCGGCGGGGATCACACTTCCGATCACCGTTGCCGCGTCAGCTACGCCGACGGGATTAGGTGCGACACTGCAGTGGACACTCACAACCCCAGCGGAAGGCGCCGCATGCAGCAGTGTCGCGTGGACTATTGCTCAGGGACTTCGTGACCTTTGGTTCCGCGCTCCCGACACATTGCGCGTCGGCACCAGCTGGCGCGATAGCACGAGTTACGTAACCTGTCGCGACGGGATCCCTCTTCAGCTTTCCGTGCGGCGCGATTTCCGTGTGCGCGCAGTCGCGGAGCGTGATGGGCGCGCCGTGCTCACCATACAGCGCGACACGCGGAGCACGCTCGCTGGCGACGGTGTGCAGTTCGGCGAGCGCGTGCAATTCAGTGGGAGCGGGAGCGGCACGCTGCAGTTCGAGCTCGAGCCTACGACTGGTGAGTTTCTTGGTGGCTCCGGTACCAGCGCCCTTGAGTTCACCATGCAAAGCCGCCTGCGCACACAGCGTGTGCAGCAGGCGGCAGTGATAACACTCGCGCGCGGAAGCTAATCTCCCGCTCAGTGTTGCTTCCGTGTTGCTTACGCGTTGCTTAGTCGACCAGGCGCAGCGGCATGAGAAGACAGAGATACTTCGACGGATCCGTCCAGCCCTCTGGCTCAATCGTTGCCGCACGATCCGGTGCCTTGAAGGTCAGGCGAATCTCGTCGGTGGGCATATAGCGCAAGATCTCGAGCAAATACGTCGCGTTGAATCCGATATCGAGCGGATCGCCGTTGTAGCGCACCGGCAGCTCGTCCTGTGCCTCGCCAAGATCCGGGGTGCTCACAGAGAACTTGAGCATCCCCGAGTTGAAAGACAGCCGGATACGATGCGTCTGGTCGGAGGCGACAATCGACATACGCTTGAGCGCGCTAGCGAAGGCTGCTTTGTCGATGGTTGCAACTTTGTCATTGTCCTTCGGGATCACCTGGTCGTACGGCGGATACGGCCCTTCGATCAGGCGGGTGAACACCGAGGTGAACGGGGAGCGGAAGCCCAGGTGGTTGTCCCCCTGCGCGACCTCTAGCTCCTCTTCTGCGGGGAAAAGTCGGCAGATCTGGTCCAACGCCTTGGGCGGGATGATTAAGTCGCCCTGAGCGGCTTTGGCGGCCTTGGCGCCTACCGGCACTTCCATCTTGGCAAGGCGATGCCCGTTTGTGGCGACCATGCGCATGTGTTCCGCGCGAATTTCCCAAAGCACCCCATTCAAAATCGGGCGACTCTCCTCGTTGCTCACCGCGAACGAGGTGTGTGATATCAGCCGCTGCAGGTCGCCCGCCGGGATCCGGAGCGCCTTTTCGAAGGCCACGGCGGGAAAGCTCGGGAACTCGCTTTTTGGTAGGCCGAGGAGTTTGAACTTTGAGCGGCCACACTCTAGGGTGATTCGCTGATCACCGGTCGCTGAAATCTTGACCGGTGCTGGCGGCAACTCCCGCGCGATTTCTGCAAGCTTGCGTGCAGGAATCGTGATCGCTCCCGGCGCTTCGACATCGGCGGTGACTTCTGTGCTCACGGCGATATCGAGATCGGTACCGGAGATGCGAATGCCTTTCTCGGTGGTCTGCACGAGAAGGTTTGCGAGCACAGGCAACGTCGTTTTGGATGGGACTGCCGGTGTGACCGCGGCGAGCCCTTCCTGCAACTTCTCACGCGAGATAGTAAATCGCATTCCCGACCTGTCCCCTGGATAAGGAGAATGTGGATCCCGCGCCTAGACTAGTATCTACATGAATTAGATATCTAATTCGCAGTAGTAGTAGTAAGGTGTGGAAAGTTGAAAAGCAAGGAAAGTCGTTATCTAGCTTGGACTTCTGGTGTGTCACGTGATGTGGAAACGCTGTGCCAATCGTGGGGGAGCGCGTGGGTTACCGCAAACCCCCAACCCCAAATGGGGACAGGATGTTGATCAGTGTTCATGACGCAGAGTTTCCCGCACCTTTTCCACACGCCCCCGGAACTCCGCATCCTCCTGCATCATGACGCCCACACGCTCCAAGCTGTGGATGACGGTCGAGTGGTCACGACCACCAAACGCCTGTCCGATTTCCACCAACTGGAGCCCGAGGATTTCGCGCGCGAGGTACATCGCCACCTGTCGCGGGGTTGTGAGGACCTTGGTGCGCGTCTTGGACTGCAGTCCGTCGACCGTGACCCCCCACTCGCCCGCGACCCGCTGCTGCACAGTTCGCATACGATCATGGCGTGAGGACCGCGGCTGAGCAGCATCATTCGATTTCAGCTTGTCCCGAAGTGCTTCGCGGGCCAAGTCGACCGTGACCACACGGTGCTTGAGTGAGGCGTAGGCGAGGAGCTTGATGATGGAACCCTCAAGCTCTCGAACATTTGCCTGAACGTGATCGGCGATGAAGTGGAGGACGTCATCGGGGATTGTGTGCTCGAGATGATCGGCCTGCGCCTTTTCTCGCAGGATCGCAATACGGTGTTCGAGATCTGGCGGCACAATATCGGCGACCATCCCCCACTCAAAGCGGCTCACAAGCCGCGCTTCGAGTTTTGGGATCTCCGACGGCGGGCGATCGCTTGTGAGGACGATCTGCCGCCCCGCTTCATAGATCGCGTTGAACGTATGAAAGAACTCTTCTTGCGTGGCTTCTTTGCCGCCGAGGAAGTGGACGTCGTCGACCAAGAGGAGATCCGTCTCGCGATAGCGGCGACGGAAGTCGTGCATGGTGCGTTTCGTGATGGAGGTGACGACGTCGTTGGTGAACTGCTCGGTGCTGATGTACATGACGCGGCAGTTCGGGGTGCGGGCCAGGATATCGTGCGCAATGGCCTGCATGAGGTGCGTTTTCCCGAGTCCAGTGGCTCCGTAGATGAAGAGCGGGTTGTAGCTCTTTCCTGGTGCGGCGGCGACCGCGGACGCTGCCGCCGCGGCGAGCTCGTTGGACCGTCCGATGACGTACGAGTCGAAGAGGTAGCGATCGTTCAAAGTACTTAAAACGACGCTATTGTCTCGCTGTTGTGGCGCTATTGTGGCGCTCTTCTGAGGCATAAAAAGGTCCATTTGCGACCTTTTAAGCCGTTCTGCCTGGACCCTGAAGACGACCTTGACTGGATGTCCAATACAGGTCGGGGCGTACCCCTCAAGGATGGCCTGGTGCTTACTCTCGTTCCACTCAACGGACCATTGGTCTGGGGCGGTGAGGATGAGTGCTGCGCCGTCATAGTCGTCGGGCGCGAGCGGCGAGAGCCACGTCTCAATGACATGCTCCGGGAGCTCGGTCTTTGCGCGATCGAGGAGACGTTCCCAAGCCTCAACTGCGGAGAGTGTCACGGGCGTGTCACGAGTGGCGTGTTGCGAGTGGTGTGGTGTGTTGAGTCTTTCACTGCGCGTTCGATCGATTTCGCGAGACGAAGGCGAGGGGGCAAAGAGTACGGGTCGTATGTGGATAAGTCAACACTCGTGCTTCCGAACAAATGGTACCGCCGATAGGGGTGGACTTGATGTATGTGTTTCCCACGACTACGTTTAGGGGTCTTGGGTTCATACGACTTGAACCGCATTTTGAATCGCAGTTGAACAGCGCTTTTTGGAGCAGCTATGGGGAAGCCAACTTATCGTCCGCGCAACACCCGTCGTCTCAGGACGCACGGCTTTCGTACGCGGATGGCAGACAAGTGGGGACGTGAAGTGCTGAGCCGCCGTCGCAAGAAGGGGCGCAAGCAACTGACCGTCAAACTGCCGTCGAAGTACGCCGGCGCCTGATCGTTTCCGTTTCCCGCCGGCGTCGCGACTGACGCGGGAGGGGGAGCTCGAAGCCGTTCGTCAGAAAGGGAAGCGAGTCCGAGCCACGCACCTCGAGGTTCGGTACATCGCTTCCCTTCTGCGTCGGGTTCGAGCCGGGGTGATTGTGCCAAAGTATGGTCACAACTCTGTCGAACGGAATCTTGTGAAGCGGCGGCTCCGTACCTTGGTACGATGCGAGCTGTTGCCGAAGGTGGATGCGAGTGGTGCTGTGTTGGATGTCGTCGTGCGAGCACTTCCCGCTGCGTACGGCGCGTCGTTCGCGACACTACAACGAGAGATCGCCACGATGACGGCGAAGCTCACCACCGCCTCACCCACGAAGATTCCCTCGCCCTAATGCAGCGGTTCTTCATTCGGTGCGTTCGGGGGTATCAGCTGGTCATCTCGCCGCATCTCGCGGCGTCGTGCCGTTATTATCCAACCTGCTCCCACTATGCGATCGAGGCACTGCAGAAATACGGTGCTTGGCGTGGTGGGTGGATGGCTGTCCGGCGCATCGGGCGCTGTCATCCCTTCCGTACCGGGGGCTATGACCCGGTTCCCTAACTTGCGAAGACTTCGCTGATGGAACGGCGCTTCTTTCTCGCTCTTGTGCTGACTGGCGTGGTGGTTGTCCTCACGCCTCGGCTCTTTCCTGCCCCACCCAAGGCCATCACAGCCTCGGTGGACTCCACAAGCGTCGCGGTTGGGTCCACACCAGCGACCACCACTACTGGCGCTACGGCGGCCGGCCAGGCGACTGGCGCGAGCACAGCCGGAGCGGCCCCACGCACCGCTGCGACCGTCGGCGCCACCACGCAGACGGTCCCCACGGTTCCCGCCGAAACGCTGACCGTTGAGACGCCACTGGCACGGACCGCGTACAGCTCGATCGGTGCGGCGCCACTGTATGTCCAGGTCGACAGCTACCCCGCGCTCAATGCGGCGACTGGTGGGGTGCGCATCAAACACGGCACCCAAGCGTTGCTCCGGTATCGCGTGATCTCGGCGACCGACACCATCCGGCTCGACGCGATGACTTTCAGTGCGCAGCGCGGAACGGCGACAAAT
>Ga0209596_1000999_pt1 | contig 25067 bp, 23 predicted proteins | sample M_130807_MF_Meta_FD_187314 | JGI IMG/M metagenome (GOLD analysis project Ga0209596, IMG submission 187314) | Freshwater microbial communities from Lake Montjoie, Canada to study carbon cycling - M_130807_MF_MetaG (SPAdes) (version 2) | ecosystem: Environmental > Aquatic > Freshwater > Lake...
TGCTGCTGGTCTTGATTTGAGCATGTTCCACATGTGCAGTTTGAAATTGGTATCCGTATCGACTGCAGCAACTATCTGTGTTGGGGTGTAATCGGGATAGCAAGTGCTGTATAGCGACCATATTGCATCTGCACGTTGCGGATGATTTGCGCGCAGCACATCCATGGCCTGATCTTGATCAAGATTGTTTAATGCTGGGTTGAGCAAATTAAATATACGTGACTCATCTCGAGTGGTGCCCATCACGAGATCGACAGGATTCGACGCAGCAGCACTCACAACGTCAAGTGGCAAAATAGTGCCATCGGCAGTCGGTGAAAACCCTTGATTCCAGTTGGCAATGTCGAGCATCATCTTGTCTTGTGCCTGAAGAATTTCTTGTGTTGTATATGTTTCGAGTTGTGAGAGTGTCTCGGCGTTTGCCGCTTTAAGGAAAAGCTCTTGTCCTTGTGCAGCAGATTCTTTTGTGCGTATTTGGCCAAGTGATGGACTCATCGCCCATGCGTGAGCGAAGAGATTCTCTGCCGGTGCCGAAGCCATCAATGCAACAACGCTGCAACCGCCAGCAGATTGACCGAAGATAGTGACGTTGTTTGGATTTCCACCGAAAGATTCAATGTTGTTTTGAATCCATTGCAATGCAGCGATTTGATCGAGAATTCCTAGATTGAGGTCGCCGAGAAAACCGAAAGCACCCAATCGGTAACTGATCGTGACAACAACTGCGTTACCGTCGAGCGAAAGCTGTTGCGAGTCGTTCCACGAAAGTGGAGGTGTGACGTTGGTGAAACCTCCACCATGAATCCAGACATAGACAGGACTCAGTGAGGTGGAATGGCTAGGGGTGGTGATATTGAGAAAAAGGCAGTCTTCGCTTTGACCAGAATCGTCGGCATTGAGAAGAGTCCTCAGTTGACTTTCAGTTTGAGGGCACTCTGGCCCAATCTTGTTCGCTTCGTAAATACCTGACCAACTTGTCACAACGGCTGGTGGCTTAAATCTTTCTGCTGACGCAAAGCGGATGCCCTTAAACACACGAACCCCAGCACTTGAATTGGTTCCGCGAATCTCACCACACGGAGTATTGACCAGTGTCATCTCATCAGGATACCGATTAGATTTTGGGAGCATGCTCGGTCGACTACTTAGGCACTTTCTAGAGAGTGGCACAACACGAGTGTGGAATGTTATGGGTTTGTACGGAGCCATTGGGCCCAATACGAACAAGGGCAAAAAGTTTGGAAAGTTTGGAACAGGGAGCATCATCTGTTTTCCGCAGACAACTATTTTCAATGAGAGGTATATCCACATCGGTGAAGAAACCATGATTGGTCCGAATGTGGCGTTGTCGGCAGGAATGGTGCCAGGTCAAGTGTGTCTGACCGATCCGGTGGTTCGTATTGGTGATCGTTGTCTTATTGGACGGGGTAGTGGCATTGTCGGACATCTCTCAATTGACATTGGTAACGATGTTTGGACTGGACATCATGTCTACATCACGGACCAAAATCATGGATATGAAAATGTGAGCATTCCGATTTCGCAACAGACTCAGGTTGAACGCCCGGTGTCAATTGGTGATGGATCTTGGTTGGGTGCTGGCGTGGTGGTATTGCCAGGATCACAGATAGGCAAACACGTTGTAGTTGGTGCAAACTCTGTGGTGACTGGCCACTTGCCAGACTTTTGCGTTGCGGTGGGTTCTCCGGCACGTGTGATCAAACAATATTCGCCTGAGGGATATTGGGAAACTAGATAGATAAATCCATTGGAGGTTTGCATGACTTCATAAAGTTGTCTGCGGCAAACGTAGAGAGCTTTTCACTCAAAGGTATGCCCATCACGATTGACTCGCCAAAGGGAACATTGGTGCCGAGTCGAAGTTGATCTGCATATGCGCGACGATCACCGATGTATTTGCGGTAATCGCCTATCCAGAGTGGGATAATTGCTTGACCCTTGGGGTCCGTAGGTTTCGTTGCTTCTAGTTTGAGCAGCATGCGATCAAGCGTGTCGGTGGCAAGATCGACAATTTTTGCTCGTTCAAGTAATGCATCCGTACCAGCATCTGTGAGTGGTCGAAAGTCAGCGAGTGCAATTCTTTCCGTAGCAGCGTCTGTGCAGATTATTTCCGCACGCTCAGTCCATGCGCGATCGGCAATCTCATTGACTACTTCCTTCGACGCAAAAAACAACGCATATACCCACATTGCGCCGATCAGGGTGAGGAGCACCACAAGTGTCGATGTCAATGCAAGTCGTTTCATGATGGTTCTCCGAGTGGTCCTAGTGGTCTGATCGTATGTGCTGGCTCTTGGTGATTTTGCTTTACTCGACAATTTGTGCGATGAGTCACAATTGCCAAATTGCTAGATTATTGGTGTGAATGTGGCGGAACCTCTTGTGGTTGAGGAAACTGAAGTGCAAAGTCGGCTACGGACTGGCATACGTCTCGTTCGTGATTTGCTCAAGTTTCATCCGCGTCTTTTTGCGATTGCTGTAGCTGGCGCATCTCTGTATGCAGTGTGCACTGTTGCATCGAGTTTCGGAGTTGCATTCTTGGTTGACAGCGTCATTTTGCCGCGTTTTGAAGCAGGACGGATCGACACCGGCGTCTATTTAACCGGAGCAGCAATTGTTGTAGGTATCGGCTTGCTGAGAGCTTTTGGCGTTGTTGTGCGACGAAGTTTTGCAGGTATTAGTAATTGGCGAACTGTTGAGTCGCTGACAATGTTGCTCGTACGCCAGATCATGACTCAACCCTCAATTTGGCATAAAAAGCGGATGACAGGTGATTTGGTCGCGCGAGTGGGAGTCGATTCCGATGCCGCAGCAGAGGTGCTTGGTCCTTTGCCGTTCAGTACTTCGGTTGTCTTGCTCGTGTTTCTTACTGGCGGTTGGCTCATCGTTGTCGACATTCCTCTTGGCTTGATAGCAATTTCGGTAATTCCTATTTTGCTGATGTTGAACGTCGGGTATCAACGCCGAATCGACAAGCATTACGACACTGCGCAAAACGAGTTGGGTGCATTGTCATCTGCAGTACACGAAAGTTTCGATGGCGTAATGGTTGTCAAGGCTTTCGGTGCTGAAGATCGCGAGACTCGTCGCCTGTCCTTGATCTCGACAAGGTTGAAGGATGCGCGAGTGCGAGCAGTATCTGCGCGCTCGACATTTGAAGCGCTGCTCGATGGCGTGCCATCGTTGGTAAATATTCTGCTCTTGGTTGTCGGTGCTATGCGCGTCGGGTCAAGAAGTATGACGGTTGGAGAACTCACGAGCTTTATTTATCTGTTTACGTTACTCATCTTTCCGCTACGAATCATCGGTTATGTGCTGAGTTCGGTGCCGCACTCTGCGAGTGGATACAAGCGAGTGCGTGAGATCTTGGATGAGCCAGTAGTTTTTGATCCGTCATTATTGATCGTGGATGCACCTGGTGGCGTAGGCGTAGTGCTTGAGAATGTTTCATTTTCATTTGACAATGATTCTCAGACGGTTCTCGATTCAATTTCGTTTCGCATCCCATCAGGAAAAACCGTAGTTGTTGTTGGCGCCACTGGCTCGGGAAAGTCAACTCTGCTTGCGGTCATGGCAGGTTTACTCCAACCGTCACAGGGTCAAGTCGCTTTGGCCGGAAGAAACGCATCGATCGTGTTTCAAGAACCGTTCTTGTTCTCTGGATCAATTGAGTACAACATATGTCTGGGTCGACAGTTGACGGAAGAAGTAGTTGCCGAGGCTCTGTATCTGTCAGCATCTGAAGATTTCGTGTCAGAGCTAGCAGATGGCACAAAGACGATGATTGGAGAGCGCGGAATAAGCCTGAGTGGCGGACAACGTCAACGAATTTCGCTTGCTCGTGCGATTGCGCAAGGCGCTGATGTTCTTCTTTTGGATGACACCACCTCAGCGCTGGACACCGTTACTGAATCAATCGTTATAGATCGCTTGCGAAATGCTTCCCGAAGTGTGACAACGGTGGTTGTTGCGTCTCGGCCATCGACGATTGCATTGGCCGACGATGTGCTTTTTATAGAGGGCGGAAAACTCAATGATCATGGCACACATAGCGCTTTGATGTTAAGTAATGAGAATTATCGAAATTTGATGCAGTCATTTGAGCACGATCGCAATGGGGGTGGTGCATGAACGAACCGGTGACGCGTTTTGGTTCGGCTCGAACGATCGGGAGGGGAATGCGCGTTGCACCAGCACTTTCTCACGGCATTGGTTTGACTTTTGGTTTTGCTTTTCTAGGCACGGGTGCACGGCTCGTTATCCCTATCTTGATTCAGCAAAGTATCGACCATGGCCTACAGCCAAACCACGTAAGAGTTTCGTTCATAGCGATGCTTGGTCTTATCGGTGCTTGTTGCGTCGTAGTGTCATCGGTTGCTTTGCGTATAGCAACAAAAAGACTTGGTACACGGGCCGAAGAAGGTTTGTTTTCGCTACGAATCAAACTGTTTGACCATATTCATCGTTTGAGTCTTGCTGATCACAACGAGGAAAAGCGGGGAGCGCTCGTCTCACGCGTAACAAGCGACATCGAAACTCTGACCATGTTTTTTTCGTGGGGAGGACTCTCGCTGTTGTTGGATGGTTCCCAAATGATTGCTGTAGCGAGCGTGATGCTCGCTTATGACTGGCGATTGTCTCTTGTGGCATTCAGTGTTTCGGCGCCGTTGATCCTCGTGTTGCGTTTGGTGCAGGCAAAATTAGTATCGGCTCATAACACTTCGCGCGAACGAAATGCGCATTTGCTTGGCGTATTCAGCGAAATGGTCTCTGGAGCCGAAACGCTGCGGGCTTATGGTGCTGTTGATCTTGTTGTTGATGAGGTGGCAAAAGATGTACGTAGGCGAGGAGATAGCAATATTCGCGCAGGTGTCATCGGTGCATTTTTATTCCCGTCGGGCGAAGTATTCGCAGTGTTTACCGTGATGGCTGTCGTCGGTGCAGGTTTATTGATCGGACCTGTAGGGGGCTTAACAGCGGGCGCACTTGTGGGGTTTGTGTTTTTGACCTATCGATTTCTTGAGCCAATTGCCGAATTTACCGAAGTGATAGACCAGGTTCAGAGCGCAGTCGCAAGTTTGCGCCGAGTGCTCGGTGTGCTTGACACACCTATTGGACCAGCTCAGCCATCATCTCCGACTCCGCTTCCCAAGGGTGCATTGTCGATCGATTTTGTAGACGTGAGTTTTGCCTACGGATCACGACTGGACGATGTTGATGACGACACGCCAGTACTCAACTCGATCAACCTGCATGTTCCAGGCGGACAACACATTGCATTGGTAGGTCCATCTGGCTCGGGCAAAACTACACTTGCTCGACTGATCGCGAGATTGGCCGACCCAACTCTCGGCAACGTTTCGTTAGGCGGAGTTGGCTTAACACGTGTAGAAAATGCAGATTTGAGGCGAAGATTGATTGTGGTGCCTCAAGAACCGTTTTTATTCGCTGACACCATTGCCTACAACCTTCGTTTTGCATCACCGGACGCAAATGATGCTGTGCTGCGAGATGCGTTTTCAGACCTTGAACTAGAAGATTGGCTGGAGACATTGCCGAATGGAATACATACTCATGTTGGTCAACGTGGTGGCTCACTGTCGGCGGGCGAGCGACAATTGGTGGCACTTGTTCGAGCTGCAGTTGTGCGACCCGATGTCTTGATTTTGGACGAGGCAACTTCATCAGTCGATGCGTCAACGGAAGTACGTATTTCGAGAGCGCTCAGAAAGCTTGCGCTAGGTAGAACAACTGTGTCAATTGCGCACCGTCTGTCGACTGCTGCTCGTGCCGAACGCGTCATCCTCCTAGAGAACGGTCGAATTATTGAAGATGGTTCGCATGATCAACTGATCTCTATGAATGGTCGCTATGCACGTCAATATCAAACATGGGTGTCGAGCACGCAAAGTACGATTTGATGATGAGGCCGATTCGTGGGATCTTGATTGCATGGTGTGGCGTGGTTTGTGTTGCGTTGGCATCGTGTTCGCAAACAGATGAGACATCTGCTGTTTGTAGTCGGGCTCCTGAGCTTGAAAGTTCGTTGGTGGCTGTTGATGTAGCGATAGTTTCGATGTCGGATGTTTCGGCACGACAATTGCAGAGTATGTTTGCCGTTTTGCTCTCTTCGCTGGATGCAATTGGCGAAGTAGCGCCAGTTGAGATAGTCGATCAGTTTTCTCAAGTTGAGCGCGCATACCATTCAGTTTCGATAGCCCTGCAAAACGTGTATTGGGAGGGCTCGGTCGGTGTAAGTGATGCTGCAGTGCAGGCATCGATAGAGGATCTTTCGCGCAACGACAATGTTGAGGCTCTCGATGCGGTGCGATCGTTTGTCACTGATTCGTGCAGAGTCGATTTGGGCAGTGGAATCAATCGTGCACCAGGTGAAGAGGTGAACCTGCCGAGTCCGTCAATCGATGTTGAACCGCAACCAGATTTAAATACAGGGTTCGACAACGAAGAGAGTGCACTGCAGTCGTATGCATATTTTGTCGCAGAACGTTTTGACCAGGTATTAACCCCAGAGCAAGCACTTTGCATTGGCACCCTGTTGACAAATGATGCGTTGGAGAAAGGTGCTTTATCTGATGCACAATTCAACGTACTGGTCTTAAAAACTTTTGATGAATGCAAAGTAAATAGTGTTGCGTCAACAACAACTGGTGGGTGAATTCAACTAGATTGTGGATCATGGAATTTGTACTCATCAGGCATGCACAGCCCGAGTGGGTCAAAGACGGCCTCAGCGTTGTAAATCCGCCCCTTTCAACATTGGGCTTTCGCCAAGCCGACGTTCTTGGCGAGCGACTGAAGGACAATCGTTTCGATCATGTGTTTGTCAGTCCACTGTTGCGAGCATGTCAGACAGCCGCTCCTTTTTTGAAACATCATGCGCGTCCCCAGGTGATTGAGCCATGGCTAGAAGAGATTCGTGAGCCTGCTTGGCATGGACAGCCTGCCGAGGTGACCATTAAGGCATACAACGATGATGCGCAAGCTAATGCTGGCGATCGCTGGTCGGGTCTTTCTGGTGGGGAAGCGGTAAGTGATTTTGTGGCGCGTATTCGAAGTGGATGTACAGATTTCTTGGCTCGCAATGGTGTGCGACGCCAAGCCACAACGCTGCCAGTTTGGGACATCGATGATCCAGCAACAAGTTTTGTTTTCGTTGCACATGCTGGCACCAACAGCGTGATTATTTGTCATCTACTTGGCCTCGAACCAACTCCGTGGGAGTGGGAACGCTTTGTGATTGGTCATGCTTCAATGACGACTATCAAAGCAATCAAACTAGGTGACGGTTACACATTTAGTCTCGAAAACCTCAGCGATCTCGAACACCTGCCTCTGGTTGATAGAACGAGATAGAACGAGATAAAAAAGAACTTAAACTTAATTGGGTGAGACGATGATGGTTCTCACATCGTCACCGTCTCACCCTTCGAGACTGCGTGCATTGCAAATTATGGTTGTGGGAGCACGTCCAAAACGTTGCAAGCATCTGCTGCCTTGAGAATTGCGTATGGGTTGACCGCTGCACCACCAAATGGGTGAACCTCGAAGTGCAAGTGTGGTGTGCCGGCATCGCCAGTTGAACCGACATAACCGATGATCTGACCGGCCTTGACTGGTACTCCAGCAGCCATGCCCGGAGCAAAGCTGTCGAGGTGGGCGTAATAGAAGTACGTACCGTTTGGAATCTTTACGTAGATTACGTTGCCACCCAAACGACCACCTGTTGACATACGGCTGATGACGCCATCGTTTGTTGCATACAGTGCCAATCCACGTGCACCCATAACGTCGGTACCTTCATGTGAACGACCTTCCGAACGAGCCTGGCCCCAAGTGTCGGTGAAACCACAACGACCCTGCATTGGGAATACTTGCAAAGTTGGCAAACCGAGTGACTCGAGTGATGGGATGAGTGCAAGTGCAACGGCCGTGTTGACGTCGAGCACTTTTGACTGGTTAAGTGCACGTGCTGCCTGAAAATTTCCAAGTGCGACAGTTGTTGCAACACCGAACACACCATCAGCGCCACCCTTAACTTCTGTGCCATTGGCGATCAATGCATTTTGCAACGCGCGAACCATGTCGCCTGACTGACCGCGAGCTGGAAGTGTTTCAAATGTCATCGCTGTTGCTGCTACTGCTACTGGCGCAGGTGCTGCTACTGGAGTCGCAAACATAACCGCATTGGTTGCATCGTCCATCGAGCCAGTGATGTTCAGCCCACGACGCTTCTGGTACTCAGCAATTGCTGCAGATGTACCAGCACCAAAGCGACCGTCGGCCCCACCAACAAGTCCGATTGAGTCTTTGATCAAAACAGTTTGAATCGCTTTCACTGTTTCGCTGCGTTCGCCAAGCTTAGGAAAGTTTGAGTTAACGGCTGCGGTTGGAGTCGCTGCAGCGGTGACCGTCTTCGCTGAAGCAACAACAACAGGCTTCGTAGCGCTCAACATGCCAAGAGCAATTGCTGTTGCTTCGTCGACAACCTTTGTAACTGTCAATCCCTTGGCTGCTTGAAACTTGCCAAGAGCGATTGTCGTTGCAAGACCAAACTTGCCATCAGCGCCACCTTTGACAGCGAAACCGCTATTGATCAATGCTTGCTGTACCGACCACACAGCATCACCGGATGCGCCAACTGCTGGCAACGAAGATGAACTCAGGGCCACAACGTCAACAAGACCCAAGAACTTCGCTGTTTTTTCGTCGAGCGTGCCACTTGCCTTAAATCCAGCAATTTTTTGCAACGACTTCAAAGCCGAACGAGTTGCCTCAGAGTAGGAACCGGTCACGCCACCTTTGATGCTGAATCCACGGGCCATGATTGCCTCTTGAAGGCGAACAACTTCTGGACCGTTGTCACCAAATTTTGGCAACGCGGCAGTTGCTGCTGAGCTCACTGGTGATGCCGAGGCAGAAGTAGTACTCATGGCGATACTTGCGATGCCGAATGTGCTCGACAGGATGCCGATTGCGATGACCTTGCGAAAAAGATTGCTGTTCATGATGTGCTCCCTGGACTTGCTTGCGGTGTGAGTTCCGCATTAGGGATCGGTCAGAACAGACCAAACTTGAGTAAAAAACCACAGAAAATATTTATTCCGCCACTGTGCGTGGTGATATCTCTTCGAATGTAGGCTAAGAACCACCAATAGTGGGTTCTGAGGGTCGGTGGGACCCTAGATACAGTGCAGTAGTGCCTCCAAGACAACTCTCCCAAAAGTCTTTTTTGGCAATTTCAAGGATTTCACTGGTTTTCCTCTATGCGATCATCATCACCGGATCGCTAGTGCGTCTCACTGGTTCTGGCCTTGGATGCGCGGATTGGCCTCAGTGCAGTACGACTAAATTTGTTGACGTTTCAACAGGGCATGCGGCGATCGAACAGATCAACCGGCTGTTCACGGGTGTAGTCAGTGTCGCAGTTATCGCAGCAGTTCTTGGTTCATTCTTTGTTACTCCCCGGAGAAAATCGCTCATTTGGCTCTCGAGCGCTCTGGTGGTTGGAGTATTGGCGCAGGTGATCCTCGGGGCAGTGGTCGTTTTGACTGGTTTGAATCCCTGGTCGAACATGGCCCACTTTCTAGTTTCTTTAGCACTGGTCACAACGGCGGTGTTTTTGGTTGAAAACGCTGGTGCAACAAACGTCGTGGGCGACTTTGCAGTAATCGATCAAACGCCACCTACTCGACCACTGACGCAGAAATTCGCAGATCTCATTCTTGTTCTGTGTGGCTTGGCCATCATTTTGGGAACATTGGTCACTGGTTCTGGCCCCCATGCAGGAGACGAGAATGCAATTCGATTGAACTTTGACTTGCGGTCAATCACTCGCATTCACAGCGCAATAGTCTTATTGTGTATTGCTGCGACGTTGATATTTATTTCTCAGATTCGAAAAAACACGTCAGAATGGATGCGGTTCAGGGCGAAATTGGAGATTTTCTTGTTTGTGGCAGTGGCTCAGGGGGGTGTGGGTTATCTCCAATACTTCTCGGGAGTGCCTGCACAATTGGTCGCAATCCATGTGGCCCTCGCTGTTGCTGTGTGGATCAGTGTGCTTCGGCTGTGGATCTCGGCACGGCATTAAGTGCCCGAAAGTGGCTCGATTGTGATTGACTTGAGGAACTTGATCTAGGGGAGAAACCGTTGTGCTAGTTACTGGTGCTGGAAAGCGAACATATCGCATTGTTCGCGCCTTTGCCGTGGTTGCCGGATCACTGGTGCTTTTTGGCTCTAGTGCCAACGTGGCCTCAGCAGAAGACGGCTTGTTGATAATTGCCTCGGTGCAAAACCAAACTGTCGATGCTGGCGTCTCTCAGAAACAGCCAGTTGTAGGTGTCACGATCACGGTGACAACACCTGCTGGAGCCTTGATCGGCACGGGAGTCACCGATGATGCAGGATTGATTTCGTTTCCGATTCCTGCGCGAGATAATTACATCGTGACGTTGGATACTGCAAGCTTGCCCGATGGTTACGCGATGATTGATGCAGCCAAATCAATTTCAATCGTCAATAAAGACGATTTCACAACTTCAGTCAAACGTGCAACCTTCTTTACTGGTGCCTCCAATACATCCACACAAACGTTGCTCAACCGAATGATTCAACGTGGTGCTGATGGACTGCGACTTGGTTTGGTTATTGCCATGTGCGCGGTTGGTCTTTCGCTTATTTTTGGCACAACTGGACTGACCAATTTTGCGCACGGAGAAATGGTCACTTTTGGTGGATTGATGGCATTTTTGCTCAACGTGACGATGGGTATTCCACTGCTGATATCGGCGCCGATAGTTGTTGCTCTTGGTGGTTTGTTTGGGCTTGCTTTGAATGTATTTATTTTTGGAAAACTACGTAAGCGTGGAGTTGGTCTCATTTCGCAATTGGTCGTCTCCGTTGGTTTGTCAATCGTGTTGCGCAACATGTACCTCTATCAATTTGGTGGTCGCACGAAACCACTCAATGATTACAGTCAGCAAACGGTGATGCGTCTTGGTCCAACATCGATCACGCCACGTGACTTAACCACTGCAATTCTTTCTCTCTTAGTGCTTGTGGCGGTTGCACTGTTTATTCAAAAATCGCGCACAGGAAAAGCGATTCGCGCAGTGTCCGATAATCCAACATTGGCTTCCTCAACCGGTATCGACACGCAGCGCATCATTCGTATCGTTTGGTTTGCAGGCGGAGCACTTGCGGCTCTTGGCGGAATATTTCGTGGACTCGACGAGCAGGTCGGTTTCGAGATGGGTTCGCGACTCGTGTTCTTGATGTTTGCGGCAATCACATTGGGTGGTCTTGGCTCGGCATTTGGGGCCTTGGTAGGCGGTGTTTTGGTGGGTATTTTCGTTGAAATGGCTTCACTCGTTGTTCCAGCAGAATTGAAAAATGCGCCAGCGCTATTGATCCTGATCATCGTGTTGGTGTTAAGGCCGCAGGGAATACTGGGCCGCAAACAGAGGGTTGGTTAACGCATGGACTGGATAAATATTTTTCAAAACACGTGCAAAGCGTTGACGGGTGTCGATGCCGCATATTTCGCGTTAGCAGCAATTGGTCTCAATGTGCAGTTTGGATATACCGGTTTGCTCAACTTTGGACAAGCAGCATTCATGGCTTGCGGTGCATATGGAATCGGTATGACGAGCAAATACTTCGGTATTGGAATGTGGTGGGGATTGCCAATTGGTATGGGGTTCGTCATCGTGTTGGCGTTGCTCGTAGGTATTCCGACTCTGAGATTGCGCGCTGATTACTTAGCGATTGTGACGATCGCATTGGCGGAAATGGTGCGTTTAATCGTTCGCTCGGTGCGTTTCAAACAGTATTTCGGTGGAAGTGACGGCATCAACGGCTTTAGTTTGCAGTTTCGTGAATTGAGCCCGTTTGATCCTGGCGCCCAGTACGGCATAAGGCCATTTCAGTACAGCGGTTACACGGTGTGGACACTGTTGGTGGGTTGGACCCTTGTTGCGATCTTTGCAACTCTCGTATACATGCTGATGCGCAGCCCATGGGGACGTGTCGTCAAGGCAATTCGCGAAGATGAGGACGCAGTACGAAGCCTTGGCAAAAGTGTGTACAGCTACAAAATGCAATCACTCATGATTGGTGGACTGATCGGCATGTTTAGCGGTGTCGTGTTTGCACTCGACCGGGGTTCTGTGCAGCCAGACAACTACAGCCGCGACGTGACCTTCTACATCTTGACAGCACTAGTGCTCGGTGGAGTAGCAAAAGTTTCTGGGTCGATTGTCGGATCAATGCTCTTCTGGGGAATTTTTGTGTTCAGTGACAACTTCTTGCGTGAGTTGACGAAAGATGAACCGCTCAAAATTTTCGGGGTAACAGTGATGCAAAAGATCCAGGTTGGAGCAATCAACTACATGTTGATCGGCGTTGGACTGATGCTGCTGATGACATTTCGCCCACAGGGTATTTTTGGAAACCGTAAAGAGATGGCGCTAGATGCCCGCTGAAATCAGAAATTCTGATGCACAGGCTCGAGCCATTGCCGCATTAGCAACCGTTTCACCGACGCCAGGAGCACCAAAACCTGACCCAATTTTGCTGGCCGACAAGATTCAAAAAAATTTCGGTGGTGTCGTTGCCGTTGACGTCGAGCACATTGAAGTGCAACGAGGGTCAATCACTGCATTGATAGGCCCAAACGGTGCTGGAAAGACGACGCTGTTCAATTTGCTTACTGGTTTTGACACCCCAGACACAGGAGACTGGCGTTTTGATGGCCGCAGCATGGAGAAAATTGTCGCGCACAAGACCGCAGCAATGGGAATGATCCGTACCTTTCAGTTGACAAAGAGCCTGACCAAGATGTCAGTAATTGAAAATATGAAACTGGGTGCGACGCATCAAGTCGGTGAAAAATGGTGGAACGGCATTCTGCCATTTCGTTGGCGCAAGCAAGAACAGATCATCGAGCAGCGTGCCGATGAGTTGTTGAAGCGATTTAAGCTCGATCACATGCGCGGTGAATACGCGGGAACGTTGTCTGGAGGTCAGCGCAAGCTTCTTGAAATGGCACGCGCGTTAATGACTAACCCACGTTTGGTGATGCTTGACGAACCAATGGCCGGTGTAAACCCAGCACTTAAACAGAATTTGCTCGAGCACATCCGTGGACTTCGCGACGACGGCATGACGGTGCTGTTTGTCGAGCACGATATGGACATGGTCAACGATGTATCCGACTGGGTGATTGTGATGGCCGAAGGTCGTGTGATCGCCGAGGGAACTCCAGCACAAATCTCGTCTAATCCAGCAGTGATCGAGGCCTATTTGGGAAGTCACCAAGGGAAATCTTTGATGGAGGACAAATCATGAGTGACGATCGCGTACTCGTCGTCGATGAGTTGGTAGCTGGATATATTCCGGAAGTCAACATTCTGAATGGCTGCAACATCGAGGTGGGCAAAGGCGAGTTTGTGGGCGTCATCGGACCCAACGGCGCGGGAAAATCAACTGTGCTTAAAGCAATTCTTGGACAATGTGCAGTTCGATCTGGAACATCAAGTTTTCTGGGCGAGGACATCACAGGTTTGCAAGCTCACCAACTTGTCGAGCGTGGTGTTGGATATGTGCCGCAAACACAAAACGTGTTTCAAAGCCTGACGGTTGCAGAGAACTTGGAGATGGGTTGCTTCATTAAGCCAGAAGTTTTCAGCGAGCGTTTCGACTACGTGACCACGTTGTTTCCAAAACTCGGTGAGCGAGCATCGCAGAAGGCTGGTTCGCTGTCGGGCGGAGAACGCCAGATGGTTGCAATGGGTCGAGCACTGATGATGGAACCGAAACTGCTACTTCTCGATGAACCCTCGGCTGGACTCTCACCAGTTTTGCAAGACGAAGTATTTATTCAATGCAAGCGAATCAATGCAGAAGGAATCGCAATCTTGATGGTGGAGCAGAATGCACGACGTTGTTTACAAGTAGTCGACAGGGGATATGTGCTTGACCAAGGTCGTAACGCGTACACGGGAACAGGTCGAACATTGCTCGAAGACCCAAATGTGATCAGGCTGTACTTGGGAACCCTTGCCAAAGCCTCAGGTGGCTGAATCTGATAGAGAAATGAAAAGGCCCCGAGCTTTCGCTCTGGGGAAATGAAAAGGCCCCGAGCTTTCGCTCGGGGCCCTACATATAGTTCTGAAAACTATTGGTTACTTACCAGCGTCAAAGTTCTCGCCGAGTGCGTTACCCATGTTGCCGTCACAACCGTAGACCTTCTTCATCTTCGGTCCAATGCCTTGCTCCACCATGGTGCGCAAGATACGTGAGCCTTCGTCGAAAGTTACGAGCATGATTGCGTCTGGGTTAGCAGCAACAACTTCAGCTACTTCAGCATCAAATGAAACTGCAGCTGGATCGTAGATCTTGGTGCCGAGGACTTTTACGCCCGCTGCTTCAAGGTTCTTACCGATCGATGCTGCAAGTCCTGTGCCGTATGCATCGTCAAGTGCCAAGATGTACACCGAAGCGTTGCCATCTCCTGCAATGATTCCTGCGAGCACCGCACCCTGAAGGGTGTCTGGTGGTGCGTTACGGAAGTACAAGGCGCTGTCAGCATAAGTTGACAATGCATCTGATGTGTTTGCTGGGCTGAACTGAACAACGCCTGCCTGGGTGATCTTGTCGATCACTTTCAACGAAACGCCGGACGATGCTGCACCAATGATGGCGTCAACATTCTCGCTCAAGAGACGATCAACCGTGGTTGATGCTGTGTCTGTTGAGTTGTCACCAGAGTCGCCTTGGCTGTAAAGAACTTCTTTACCAAGAACGCCACCAGCAGCATTGATCAAGCTCAAAGCGTATTCAACGCCTGCGAACTCTGGAGCACCAAGGAATGCAAGGTTGCCAGTTTCTGGAAGCATTGTTCCGATTTTCAACTGTCCATCGCCCTTACGGGTAACGGTCGTCTTTTGTGCTGGAACATAGTCTGACTCTGGAGCAGCTGCAGGAATATACGTTGCATTTGCGTAGTCAAAACGGTTCGTTGCATCAAATGTCAAAACACCGTACGAAGCCTCGATTGGCTCGCCGTTTCCGTTCATTGTGTTTGGACCAGAAGCGCCGTCGTAGTCAATGTCTGTTCCTGCTTTAACAAGAGCGACACAATCTGCGAAAGTTGTGCACTTCTCGCCATCACGTGAAACAGAGATGATCTGGTCAGCAAGTGCGCTGCCATCAGTCTTTGCTGCTTCTGCTGCAAGAGCGATCAACGTCACAGCGTCGAATGCTTCTGCGGTGTACGAGTAGTCAACGAGTGCTTCATTACCTGCTGCGGTCCAGAAAGCGTTAACGCCATCTTTGAATTCAGCCGAAAGGTTGACGAGTGGCATTGTGCCCTTCATGCCTTCCAAGTCGCCACCAGCGGCAGCTTCTGTTGCCACTGTGGTGTCTGTTGCGGCATCGTCGCTGCTGCCACAGGAAACAGCAACAAAGCTGAGACCCACAACAAGAGCACCGAAGCGCTTCATGTTTGATTTCTTCATGTGTTTTTCTCCCCCTAAAAGCCGGAAGGCGGGGTGCCTGCCTGGGTTAGGAACTCCAAGCCTACGGGGATATCAAGATGCTGGCAATGGCGGTTCTCAGCCTGCCGCTTTGGTCAGTCTGTCGCGGATCGCGGCCCCAAGACCTTTATTTTCGGGCAAAACAGCTATCAGAACTTGAATTTGGTCCGCATCGGCCTGACGGAGATCGCTGTACAACAACGTGGCATATAACGGCAGGTTGTCGCAGCGATCGAGAATACGAACCCGTTCGTATTGACTCACCAACGTGTTCTGAAGTTGCTGCGCCTCTAGATCAGTGTGAACCAATAACACGGTGCATGACGGCTGGTAATGGTTTTGCAACATTCCCGAAGCACGACTGACCCCGTCGGTGTCGCGAATGATGTATCCCAGTATTTGTTCAATGTCTTCAATGGGAATGCCACCGGGTCGCAAGAGTTGTGGGGGCGATACCGAGAAGTCAATAATTGTTGATTCGACGCCAATCGAAGAAGCTCCGTCGTCAACAATGAGATCGACATCGTTCTGCAGATCGTCACAGACATGTTGAGCGGTTGTTGGGCTGACTTTGCCAAAACGGTTTGCTGATGGCGCAGCAATTGGAGAACCTAGATTGATGATCAGTTGTCGCGTAAACGCATTGTCTGGTATGCGCACAGCGACAGTGTCACGACCTCCGGTGATACTCATGGATATATTTTCACTCCGTTGCAGTAAAAGAGTGAGTGGGCCGGGCCAGCATGCCTGAGCAAGCTTGATCGCATCGGGATGAATATTGTTAGCGACCAAGTGCAGTTGTTCAATATGCGCGAGATGCACGATGAGTGGATGATTTTTTGGTCTGCCCTTGACCGCAAATATCTTGGCGATGGCCACTTCGTTGTTGATCGCAGCGCCGAGACCATAAACAGTTTCTGTTGGGATGGCAACGAGACCGCCATTGGCAAGAGTTTGCACTGCGAGATTCATCGTCGAAGTATCAGATGCACTGGCTATGTTGCACAATGATGCAGAACGAGACGGTGTACTCATGACCCTTGAACTGTACAAAATTTTGAAGAATACAAGCGCTGGATGCAGTAGTATTAGTTGGCTTTACAGGCCAGATTTGGAGACAAGCTGACATGCGATTTCTCAACGAGGCACCAACGTTTGATCTGACATATAACGATGTCTTTATGGTGCCGAGCATGTCTAGCGTTCAGTCGCGACAGAGTGTCGATCTTGCAACGCCCGATGGTCTTGGAACGACAATTCCAATTGTCGTGTCAAATATGACCGCTATTGCCGGTAGGCGCATGGCGGAAACTGTGGCCCGACGTGGCGGCTTGGTCGTGTTGCCGCAAGATATCCCGCTAGACGTGGTGCGAACAGTTGTTGATTTTGTAAAAACACGCCACACAGTATTTGAAACGCCAATCACTATGCCTGGCGACGGAACAGTTGGTGAAGCCCTAAGCCTGATACACAAACGTGCCCATGGCGCTGTGATCGTGATGGATGACGACGGTCGGCCAGCCGGTATTTTTACCGAGCACGACGCTGCCGGTTTCGATCGATTTAGTCAGTTGCACACGTCAATGAGTCGTGACTTGATTTCGCTCAGTTCCGCGCTGACTGCCGAAGAGATGTTTAACGAAATGACCGAATTGCGCATCACTTTCGCTCCGGTGATTGACGCTGCAGGAAGACTCGTTGGGTGTGTGACTCGCAAGGGAACATTGCGATCCACGATCTATCAACCAGCACTCGACAAGCAGGGACGATTGATGATTGGTGTAGCAGTCGGTATTAACAGCGAGCCAGATGTTCGTGCAAAAGAACTTGCCGCAATGGGTGTTGATGTGCTTGTGGTAGACACCGCTCACGGCCACCAAGAACGCATGCTGCAGGCAGTTGCGCAAGTGCGCGCAGCGGTGGGCATGTTGCCAGTTGTTGCAGGCAATGTTGTGACTGCATCAGGAACCCGACAGCTCATTGAGGCAGGAGCCGACATCGTCAAGGTTGGTGTTGGACCAGGTGCCATGTGTACGACACGCATGATGACAGGTGTTGGTCGTCCACAGTTCTCTGCTGTGTTGGAATGCTCAGCAGAATCTGCTCGACTAGGTAAACACATTTGGGCTGATGGTGGCGTGCGATACCCACGCGATGTGGCGTTGGGGTTGGCCGCTGGGGCTTCCAATGTGATGTTTGGTTCATTGCTTGCTGGAACATACGAAAGTGCAGCCGACACTCTTCGTGATTCGGATGGGCGATTGTTTAAAGAAAGTTTTGGCATGGCATCAAACCGCGCTGTGCGCAACCGCACCCGCAGCGAGACTGCATTAGATCGTGCCCGCAAAGAACTATTTGAAGAAGGCATTAGTACATCACGGATGTATCTGGATCCACAGCGTCCGAGCGTCGAAGACATAATCGATCAGATTGTTGCGGGTGTGCGTTCGTCGTGCACCTATGCGGGAGCGCGATCGATACCCGAGTTCGCCGACCGAGCCGTCGTCGGTATTCAGAGCGCATCTGGTTATGAAGAAGGTCGTCCACGGGACACGAGTTGGTAACAGCACCAAGTGTCAATGTGGTCGCGATTGACGGACCAGCAGGCGCAGGGAAGTCGACTATTGCGCGAGAGCTAGCACACAAGTTGAGCCTTCCATATTTGGACACTGGTGCGATGTATCGCGGCATAACTTGTGCAGTGTTGCGTAAAGGGGTCGATGTGCATGACGTGGAAGCGGTGGCGCAACTTGCACTGTCAACTGTGCTTGACATTTCTGATGATGCGCTCGTAGTCGATGGTGTGGATGCAACACAAGATATTCGTGGCGAGGCTGTTACTCGTGCAGTGAGCGCGGTAGCTGCAAATTCTGGGGTACGTTCCGAATTACGCGAGCGACAACGGCAATGGGTTGCCGAGCGAGGAGGTGGCGTAGTCGAAGGACGAGATATCGCCACCGTTGTGTTTCCGGATGCTCGGTTGAAAGTATTTTTGACAGCAAGCCCACTGGTACGTGCTCAACGACGCGTTGCCCAAATCGGTGGTGATGTCGGACAGATCGCTCGCGACATTGCTGAACGTGATCACAAAGACTCAACGCGCACCGATAGTCCATTAAGGGAATCCGAAAATGCGATAGTGGTTGATACAAGCAATAGAACTATCGAAGATGTAGTGAGTCAGATCGTTGAAGTGTTTCATGGCTGAGGTAACTACAAAACTCGCAGGTCAATCTCGAGGAAATAAATTCTTTTACTTGACAATCCGTTTAATAGTGATTGTGATTTGTCGCATTTACCTGCGTTTGCGAATTGTTGACGCACATAAAATTCCAAAATCAGGAACATTTATTTTGGCTCCTAGCCATCGTTCGACATTAGACATTCCAGTTGCCGCAGCAACCACTCGACGTCGAATGATGTACATGGGTAAAGACTCGATGTGGAAGATCAAGCCAATCGGTGTGTTTCTGACAGCACTAGGAAGTTTTCCGGTAACGCGCGGGTCTGCTGACCTGGAGGCTTTGAAACGCTGTATTGCTGTGCTCGAACGGGGAGATCCGCTCGTGTTGTTTCCTGAGGGCACGCGCCATCACGGTCGAATTATCGAGCCGTTATTTGATGGCGCTGCGTTTATTGCCTACAAGACAGGTGTTCCGATTATTCCAGTTGGAATTGCTGGATCAGAAGAGATTTGGCCACCGGGAACGAAGTTGCCGCGTCCTCGCAAATGTGTAGCTGTTGTTGGCGACGCCATTTATCCAAAAGATTTGCATGGCGCACGCGCTACTCGCGAAATGATGAGCGAATTTACTCTTGAGTTGCAATCTGCTTTGCAGACAGTGTTTGATCAAGCATTCAAAATACTCGACTAGCGAGCAAAATAAGTCTGAAGTGCATCTTGCATAAAAATCGGATCCTGGGTTCCGCACACTTCGCGAGCAGAGTGCATAGACAACTGTGGAATGCCGACGTCGATGGTGTCGATTCCTAAGCGCGTTGCAGTTATCGGACCAATCGTTGAGCCACATGAGATGTTGTTGCGTGATGCAAAGTACTGGATTGGCACATTGGCCTTGTTGCATGCATCAACGAATGGCGCAATAGATGTTGAACTCGTGGCGTAGCGCTGACCGACGTTGGATTTGATTACTACACCTTGATTGATGAGCGGTGAATGATTTGTGTCATGGCGCTCGGGGTAGTTGTGGTGAACCGCATGAGCATTGTCGGCAGAGATGCAGTGTGATATAGCCAAAGTGTTTATGAAATCCTGTCGAGACAGGCCTGCAGCGATGCACAGTCTCTCAAGAACATGTTCAAGCAGGGGGCCGGCTGCACCGGTTGCAGACGATGATCCGACCTCTTCATGATCGAATAGTGCAACAACGCTTGGCGCTGCGCTACTCGTTTGCTGGATCAAAGCCGTCATGGCGGCCCAGCACGATGCCTGATTATCAAGTCGTGCCGATGCGATCAGCGAATTATCAGCACCGACAAGGGAAGCCTTTTGAATATCGAACAATTGAGCGGAGCTTGCAACAATTTGGGATAGGTCTATGCCGCACTGGTGGGACATCCATTGATCAAAATTGAGACCGTTATCCGATGTAAGCCACAGTGCATTCAAATGCTGATGTCGATCGAGTACGAGACCCTTGTCGTTAACGTCTCGATCCAGATGAATGGCTAGTTGTGAGATGCGAGCTACCGGTGAAGCGCTCGTAAATAGATGTACTGAACCATCTTGCAAAACTACGTGACCTGCTATTCCAAGATCACGGTCGAGCCATGAATTCAGCAATGGACCGCCATAAACTTCTACACCGAGCAATGACATGTTGGCATGTTGTTTATTTGGTTGCGGTTTGATGTGCAGGCCGGGAGAGTCGCTGTGTGCTCCGACGATGCGAAAACCTTGATGCAAAGAATTCTGCGGGACTTTCCAGGCGATGATTGCTCCGCCCCTAGTAACAAAACCGGTTTCTGCAGTCAATGCTCCGGATACTGAGCAATCGGTGAAACCGGCTTCAAGCAAACGCTTCCGCCACCAATCGACCACATGATGCGCGGTTGGCGAAGCGTCTAACTGTGCCAGCAGGGTAGCAATGGGTGCTGAGTCGCTCATCCCTGTGATGGTAGCGAGGGCAGTTGCACTCGCACATCTTGACCAAGAAGCTTGCAGGTCATTTCAATTGGCTCCCCACTGGCAGCCTGAGCAGTGACTACTTCGATACAGGCATTGAGATTGTCGCGTTGCGTAAAACCGATATAGCCAACAGCGCAACAAACACCGACTAGGAGCAGTTTGGTGATGAGCGACGAAGCGAATTTAAGAACGATGAGCAAAGTCACAACGGAGACGACTATTGCGCCGACTGAAAGATTTTTTGCCAAATCAGCGCTTAAGTTAAATAAATTCATGTTCGTATTCTGTCACGAACACGACCCTAGGCTGGTCATATGAGCGCGAGCATCAATTTGTCAGGAGTCGGGCCTGCCGATATGTGTTTGCCGGCAGTTGACACGAAGTTGTCAGCGGCACTCGATGCCGCGTTGAAGCAAAGTGATCTTGATCGTCGTGCTGCAGTTGTGCAAGTTGTCGCATCGTACCCAACATATCTTGAGGGTTGGGCATGGCTTGGTGCTTTAGGGCGCGACACGATGGATTCGTACATGGCGTACAGAGTTGGATACCACCGTGGCCTGGATGCGTTACGTGGCAATGGCTGGAAGGGTTCGGGTTACGTTCGTTGGGCACATTTGTCAAATCGAGGCTTCTTGAAGTGTCTAGACGGTCTTGCGAATACGTCAAGACTGATCGGTGACGGTGCAGAGGCTGATCGATGCGAGCAATTTTTATTGCAACTCGATCCGTCGCACAAGTTCTAACATCAGTTGTGTGCGCGAATCTCTAGATTGCTTTGTATTAGCCGGGGGAAAGAGCACTCGCTTTGGCTCGAACAAGTCGCTTGCGTCTGTTGGGTCGCGTCACATGGCTGCTGTTGTTGCAAGTAATTTAAGAGATGCGTCTGGTTCGAGCGTGAGCCTCATTGGTGCCGATAAGCAGACGAGTAGTGCCCTAGTACTACCCAGTGTTTTTGGTTCACGAGAAGGTAATGGACCATTGGGGGCAATCGTCGATGCGCTCGAATTGTCCGACAGTGGGTGTGTTGTAATTGCTCCGAACGACACGCCGTTCTTTTCTGCAGAGTGTTTCACTCGTCTGATTGATTGCCTCAATACTTCAGATAACGATGTTGCTGTGGCTGTCGACGTCGAGGATGAGACGAATGTGCATTGGTTATTGTCCGTATGGCGAAAGGCCCAGTGTTTGCCACTGCTACGAGAGCAGTATCAAATTGGAACGAGATCGGTACACGAAGCGGTGATTGGTTTGCAGATCGGCACCGTCGCCTACGAATCGTCATTGGTACGCAATGTCAATAGTCCAGAAGACTTAGTTGATGAAGGTACGATCTAGCAATCATTAGAAAGGCTTACATGTGTCAATAAAAGAGATCACCATCGACGAATTGAAAGTTGCCTTGAGTTCGGGCTCGCAATTGATTGATGTTCGTGAGGCTGATGAGTTTGAGGCTGGTCACATTCCGTCAGCAGTGCTTGTTCCTCTCGGCACCGTGCCAGAGAATATTGAGCTATTTCGTTCTGAAGCCAATGTTTTTCTTGTTTGTCATTCTGGTGGCCGAAGCATGCGTGCTTGTGAGTTTTTGCACGAGCAGGGGATCACCAATGTGGTCAATGTCATCGGTGGCACTTCCGGCTGGAATGCATTGGGCAATCCGTTGTCAATCGGCACTCAGCCCTAAACCTTGCTGAGCCGACCAAACTATGAACATTTCGTGGATTGATTCAGATAGTGAATTGCGGCTCCTGTTGGACGAGATGGTGGGCTGTTCCCGCTATGCAATGGACACAGAGTTTCATAGGGAGCGCACATATTTCCCACAGCTGGCATTGATCCAGATCAAACACAACAATAAAATTTTTCTGATAGATCCGACATCTGTCAATTTGCAATTGTTCACTGACTTGTTTGCATCTGACTCATTGTGCGTTTTGCATGCTGCTCAACAGGATCTTGAGGTACTGAATCATGCGTGTGGTTCTGCACCTGCGCGAATCTTTGACACACAAGTCGCGGCGGGTTTTGTGGGAATGTCTACACCTTCGTTGTCTTCGTTGGTATTGAGCGAACTGAAAATAAGCATCTCCAAGGGTGACCGCCTCACTGATTGGTTGCGTCGACCACTGACGGCCGATCAGAAAACTTATGCGGCTACAGATGTCGAACATCTCTTTAGCATTCAGGACAATCTTGAATCCCGATTGATCGAACTTGAACGTCTGGACTGGGTACATGAGGCTTGCGAGGAATTACGCGTCCGTCCGGCCGGACCAGTCGACCCGTCCGACGCTTGGTTGCGAGTAAAGGAAGCAAGAGCACTCAAGGGTGCGGCTCGCGGAGTTGCGAAGGCTGTCTGTGAATGGCGTGAGCGAAAAGCAATGGCAGCAGATATTCCACCACGCCGTGTTCTTTCCGATATTGCGATATTGGGCATCGCCCAGATTGTTCCGACAACGACAGAAGATCTGCTCAAGGCGCGTGGAGTAGAACACAGACAAATAGGTGGTGAAGTGGGACGAGAACTGCTCGCGGCAGTTGATCGCGGCAAGGCTCTCGTTGTGTCGCTGCCACAGATCGAAAACGATGATGTAGACAAAGAATTGCGACCGGCAGTTGGACTGATTACTGCTTGGATGAGTGAACTTGCCAGGACCCATCACATAGATGCGACATTGCTAGGAACTCGCAACGATATTTTGGCTCTCTTGCGCAAATCTCCACAAGGTCGGTTAAGTGTCGGCTGGCGGGCAGAGATGGTGGGCAAAGATATTGAGCGCATCTTGTCTGGTGAAGCGGGTCTGAGTTTCAACGGTCATGGAAGACTCAGGCTGTTACCCACCAATAATCCGACAATCTGAACGAAAAGACGTAATTCGTCAACCCCAGCAGGCTAAGATTTACAGCGATGTTTATCCACTAAGTGGCTGCCTCACCGGTAGCCACCCGATCAAGGTTCGGAGCCCTACCGTGAAGAAGGGTCGTCATCGTCGCTTCGAAGAAGCACGTAAGTTAAAGCAATCTGGTCCTAGTGCGAGTGATCTCGGGCTGGGTGGGCGCAGTAAAGAGGCTCAAACAGAAGATGATCAATACGCAGCAATTGCCGAGAAATACGGTGTGCGGTTTGATGATGAAGATGAAGAGATAGCAGAAAGCGAAGATACTGAAGAAAGCTAGTTAGTGCTGGCCCCCAGCACATCGCAAGTCCCCCCAAAAATAATTCAAGAAAGATCATGACACAAACACCTGAGAAGTTGCGCAATATTGCGCTTGTTGCACACGTTGACCATGGCAAGACCACGCTTTTAGACGCTCTTTTGCGTTCGGCTGGAACCTTTGCTGCACACTCGGCAATCATCGATCGCGTTATGGATAACGACGATCAAGAACGTGAACGAGGCATCACCATTTTGGCGAAAGCAGCGCAGATCGAATGGAAGGGCACCAAGATCAACTTGGTTGACACTCCGGGCCACGCCGACTTTGGTGGGGAAGTAGAACGTGCGTTGGCGATGGTCGATGGAATTTTGCTTCTCGTGGACGCCGCAGAAGGCCCGTTGCCACAAACCCGTTATGTGTTGTCTAAGGCCTTGGCACTCGACTTGCCAGTGATTTTGGTGATCAATAAGGTGGACCGTCAAGATGCTCGTCCAGAAGAAGTGTTGCATGAAGTCGAGCAACTGTTTTTGGATTTGGCTCATGCGGATCATCACTTGTCGTTTCCAGTGTTCTCTGCTGTTGCTCGCGACAGCCTGGCCATGGCGGGCATTGGTATGCCAGCGTCCGACGGCGACTTGTCGCCACTGATCGACGCGATTGTCGACCATATTCCAGCACCACAAAATGACATGAGTGCACCGTTGCAGGCGATGGTCACCAACTTGGACGCTTCCGACTATTTGGGTCGACTAGCTATTGGACGAGTTATTTCCGGTGTGATGCGCAAGGGCGATCAAGTATCGCTCTGCCAAAAGCCAACCGACGACAATCCTGCTCCAGTACTCAAGCGCAAGCTCAGTGGATTGATGGCCTTCCAGGGCATTGATCGCGTGGAGGTTGCAGAAGTTATTGCTGGTGACTTGTTCATTATGAGTGGTATCGACGAAGTTGAAGTGGGCGACACTATTGCCGCACTCGACAATCCAGTGCCACTGCTGCGCCTCGAGGTTGATGAGCCAGTGTTGCGGATGAGTTTTGGCGTCAACACTTCACCATTTGCCGGCAAAGACGGCAAATATCTCACGAGTCGTCACTTGCGTGATCGCTTGCAAAAAGAGATTCTAGGCAACGTGTCAATCAAAATTGCCAACACCGAATCGACCGACATCATGGAAGTTGCTGGT
>Ga0209596_1001001_pt1 | contig 25023 bp, 34 predicted proteins | sample M_130807_MF_Meta_FD_187314 | JGI IMG/M metagenome (GOLD analysis project Ga0209596, IMG submission 187314) | Freshwater microbial communities from Lake Montjoie, Canada to study carbon cycling - M_130807_MF_MetaG (SPAdes) (version 2) | ecosystem: Environmental > Aquatic > Freshwater > Lake...
GAAACAATCTAGAGTCCGCATCAATGTTTGCAATCAGGTTATACTTTGCATGTTCATAACCTGTTTGCCTTGCGTAAACAACACCTTTACGAGGTTCTTTGATAACTTGTGCGCCTTCGAATATAGCGATATAGGCCGTATTGTCGGTGCAGTTATTATCTATGACGAGAATCTCATGCGGGATTAATGCGGCCTCTCTTTTGATTGAACGAATACACTCAGAAATGTATTCTTGTTCGTTGTAACATGGGATGATGAATGAGATCATCTTTTTTCATCCTCTTCTTCGTCTTTTTTAGCATCGTAGTACTTCTCTATGATTTCAAATCTATCAGGTTTCAAATCACCGACATACCAACTCTCAGGCTTAAACTCATAACCCTCATATCTATTTAATCGATCTAGATATGCAACATATAAATCCATTCCATGTTTCTGAGAAAGCCTGTCGTCATATAACTTTCTCAGTTCTTCGCGGTCCTCTTTACTATGGAAAAATCTCCAAAAAGTAAAGAGGTACCACCGTTTGAACTTCACCCATCCATCATATAACCACTGTTTCATTATTCGTCCTCATCCTCAACAGCTTCATCTTCATCATAAACCTCAGAGGCACAAAAAGGGCAAAACTTTGGATGCCCTGATGTGCTGTCTAAGTCATACATTAGCTTGTAGTCTGATTCACAGTAGGTGCAGATTTTCTTTTCTACTTCTTTTGACATTGTTCTGCTCCTTATACGATTTCGCAACCGCCAGCAACACAAGCCAATTCCTGTGAACCTGTTGTAGTATCTTGCTTCTCATATTCAGCAAGCATAGCCCAATTAACATCTTTTGGCATCTTAGCCAAGAGTGACTCGTAGTCTTCTTTTTCGCAGTCCTGATAAGGTGCTTGCTGGTATGTATGCTCGCTGAATGGCAAGAATGAAACGCCGCTCATTTCATCAATGTGATTCCAAACCCAACCACCAACTTCAGGCCACTCACTCTCCTTGACAGAAACGGTGATAGATGGCTTATGCTCACACCAATGACGCTGATAAGCCAGCCACAATTCAAGCTGTTCAATAGCTGTCATGTCCTTGCGGCATACTGCGTTGTTTGGTGATTTGATTGGAAATGAAAATACGAGGGTGTGGTCTGGCTTGGTAACATCAGGTTCTGCGGGGAAACCCATGTCAATCATCATCTTTGCTAGGGGGTCTTTTACGTCTGCTCTTACTGTACGAACATAATAGGGTGAGTGTCTTGCGTGTATACCTGAAGCTGCATCAACTAACTGCGATACGGTACCTGATGGTTTGACGCAGGTGATGGCTGCTGGCATCGGTACGCCTAACTTATCCGACCATTCTTTGGCTGTATCTTGTGCAACCTTACGAAGGTCGTTCAAGAACATTTCAAGATTACCCTTGAGACCATTCGTGTACTCATTATCCATGATGCCTGTCAGAGAGACACCAAGCAAACGCTCTTCTTCACAGTTCTTCTTCCAACCAGAAGAAAGATACTTGAAGTTAACGAGAGTAGACTGGAATACACCAAGAATGGTTGCAACACGAACCTTTTCTTTGAGTGATACTAGAGTATCATCACCGCGAACCACAACTTCCGTGAGATTGCAGAATTCGCGGCTACGAAGGATAATCTCGGAACATGGGTTCGTGCCAAACTCATGGTTAGGATCACGGCGACCAAACTTCTCAGACTGCTTCTTTGCGGCCTGACGAGAGAAGATACCGCGTTCGCCAGAGTGAGATTCATAGAGTGACAACCACTCCTTCATGAAGATGCCAACGTCGATATTATCTCTGACAACATATGAGTTATTGGCTAGGGCTCGCTGGACGTTTTCTTTCCACCATTCTCCAGACTTTGCCACGCGCATACGATCATCAGACAAGTCAGAGAGACTAATAAGAGCGGAGCGACGAACACCACCGACAACAACAATTTCAGCGATCTTACAAACAATGTCATGGCACTCCAGGGTTGTGAGACGGCGACCTGACGCCTTCTTGAAGGTGTCAACGCTAAACTTAAATAATGAGTCGAGTGGCGCAGGTCCAGATGCACGGCCGCCGAATGTTTTTAGAGGTGCACCAGCAGCACGAACCTTTGAAAGGTCCCACTTAGGAATCTGACCGGAGTAAAGTAGGTGAATTAACTCTTTGAGAGACTTCGCCCAACCAAGCTTGCTGTCTGCAACAACGATGGTTGTATCCGACTCATATAGCTTTTCAGCCACGGTTGGCATCTGCTCAGTGAACCTCGATTCGACCGAGAAACCAACGCCAGTACCATTCATAAGGATATAAAGAATCTCATCGAACGAACGAGGGCTGTCAACTGCAACATACGAGCAATTATAACCAGCCACATTCTCACGCTTCAATGCTTCACCGGCTGTCATCATACAACGCATTGATGGCATTGTCTTGAGTGACAGAACAGATTCTTCCAACTCTCTACGAGTGTTAGCATCAAGTTTATAGTTTACGGTGTCGGAGAGATGTTCTTCGAAAAAGTCAAAGTATCGGCCTACGGTTTCATCCCATGCTTCACGACGGTTCTCACTCCAGAGCCATCGTGCATAACGAGACTTGTGAATGAACTGCTGATAGAGGGTTGGAAGATAGTTACTATTCATGTTTACTCCTAAATGTCTAATGCGTCTTTAAGCGATGGAAACTGTTCAGTGATCTGATACCAGGCATCCAGCGCAATTTGTCTATGTTCTTTTTGTGTGCTTATATCTGTTCTTACTTGGCAGTAATGGATCCAACTGCGAAGGCTGCCAGCCATATACATGCGACTAAGAATAAGTCCCTCAGGCAATACAGCACGAGCCTGCTCTTTGGCAATTCCATGTTCGATGGCCCAGTTGTATGCGGCGGTTGCAGCATCGGTAGTATTTTTTTGATAGGCAGACCAAGTTTCTTTAAGATTTCTTTTTTCATATGAAACCGATTCTTTTGTGATACAGTTTTCTGGATCATAATGACGCTCATACACAGGAAAGTCATAGGTTACATCATCTGAAATCTCAACTGAGTTCTGTCGATTTTTTGTGTCTTGTAGACGGGCTTCACGAGTAACGAACCCCATGTCTTTTGTAGGATCGGCATAGCGTTGACTAAACTCCTGAAAGCTGAATGAACGATGACGAAGGATCTGTCTGCCGATATCGCGTGTCGTATTTATCTCCATCACCACATTGACCATCTCAAAAGGAGACCAATGCTTGTGCTTTGCAAGATACTTGAGTAACTTTGGTGCAGTCAGTGTGTTATTCTGATTTGATGGATTACTTACACGGGCCACATATGCAATGAACTCATCAGCCGTCATATGAGGGTTCAACGTAGTTCCATCAAACATTTCCTTATCAGGCTCGCGTCTAATGATTGGTTGTGTAATGGCTATAATTTTCGCAGTGTTCATGATATAATTTCCTCTTACTTACAGGTGCAGGCTTTTGCGGTGGCATTACCAATCATCTTCACAACCTGTTCAACACCTTCTTCAACCATCCATGAGATACCTGTTGGTCCGCCATAGATGATTGTAGACTGCCCGCCGCCATCTTTGTTATTGACAGGGAAGACTGCTGAGATAGATGTTGCTTCGATATAGAGTGGATTACCCAGGTGTTCTCCTGATGCGTTCGTGAACTTCAGTAACATTATGTTTTGCTCCATGATCCAAATTCTAGTTGTGCTTTCAGAAGGCTGAACGTATTACTATCTATGATACCTTGGATCATAGCCGGTGAAGTACCTTTCAGTATCATCTCGTTGATATCTTTAGTAGTGATATGCTTAGGCCATATGCAGATACTTTTACCCATCGCAATCGTTTTCTGCATATGCTTACACACGTCCTTGTTTCTCGGTTCATTATCGAACACGAAGGTATAGTCATAGTTACCGACAGTCGAGATTACATTATACAACGATGCGTCCATCATTGCAAGTGAATTCTGCAAGAACATTGAATCAATAGGCCCTTCTACGACATATATCTTCTTTGTCTTATCGACACGGTCTAGCCCGTAAACTTTGAGATTGTCGTCAGAGAGCTTTATGGTTATATATTTGACCTTGGAGTTCACCAAAGCTCTTCCTTGAAACCCCAATAATATATTTTTTTCATCATAGAAAGGAATTACAAGGCGAGGTTCAGCATAGAGCTTCTTGTCATATTCTGGGAAGATATCTTTCACAAAGAGATCGAAGTCTTCTGCATAGTACAGGTCAGACCATCTTTCTTTAGGTATGAACCTATCTTTCACATAAGCTCTGCCAGCATGTGTGATAGGTAGAGATTCGATGTTGGGAAGATTGATCTTCTTCTGTGTATTGAAGACTGGCTTCTCCATTAGCATAGAGAAGTCTGGTTTGGCCGTATTGCCTGCACTTTCATTCTTGAACCGTTCCATCTGATACTGAGAGTATAGAGAACGGTCAACCATCTTCAAAAGATTACCGAATGAATGCCCAGTACCACAGTTGTGACAGGTGAAGAAAAGATCCGACTTGCGACGGTAAATATACCCACGCATCTTGAGCTTGTTCTTCTGACTGTCACCACATACAGGGCAACGGAAGTTCCATAGATATTCACTCTTTTGGCGAAACTTATCCAGCTTCGGCGCAAGAAGTGAGATATACTTTTTATCGATGTAAAGTGACATACCGAACCTACTCTCCAATCAGAAGAGTATTATACACTAGAATGTGGAGGAAATCAATGGGGAAAGAGTATCTTTACGATATCTATTTTTGCAGCAAGCCAACTAACGATCATGAGGGCTCCAACAACGGTATACTTCCATATCTCGATCTTGGTCAATCTGTCAGCGAATGAGGTCTTTTCGGCCATCAGTTCGGCACGCATACTGTGTAGTTCTGCAAGGATTCTTTTTTCTGATTCGTCAATTTTTTGTGTGAGTTCACGGTTCACGGTTGTAATGCGTGAGTGTAACTCTTTCGTATCTTCTACATGTTCTTGTCTACGCTTTTCCAAAACGCTTTGTACCTCTTGAGTGATCTTCTCTTGTACTTCTAGTCTTTGTTCTTGTAGAGATACCATGCGTGACAAATTAGATGCGATCTCTTGCATCTTGTCAATAGTGGTGTCAAACTTAGCACATAAGCTGGATATCATAGTGACATCTTTCTTGAGTAGTTCGATATCTATTTTCAGTTCATCTACCATTATTGTTTCTGCTTAACTGGTTTAGGAAGATTAGCATAATATGCTTGATAGGCTGCAATCACCGCATTCTGTTGTTCGATGTAGCGGCGCAGTTCGGCCACATTCAAACTAAGATTTTGATAGCCTTGTGCAGTGAGTGCGAAGTAGGTCACATTCTCTTTCGACTTTAGCATCTCTAGTTTTTCTTCTGCATTAGAGGCCGTAATAACAACCCATTCCATAGGAGACTGGCTTACAGGTTGCACTTGTGGTAAAATTAGTTCCATGCGTTCAACAAGAACTGGCTTGTCGATAATCTTTGGTTTAGTAGAAGCACAACCTACTAATAGGAAAGCAGAAGCGAAGACGCCAATCTTATTTAACATTTTTAGGTTCCTTCGCAACAGCTTTCTTCAAGAAATCGCTACACATGTTATTCTGTACCTTGCCAGATTTTTCATCATTTGTCAACTTAGCACCTGTTATGAGTTCATTACAACGAAGGGCATCTTTTGTTCCTCTATTGATCTTCATTTCAGTTTCAGTAGGAAGTGTGCTTGCAGATTTGGCGAGGTTTATCTTGTCGAACTTTCCTCTCAGCACACCAACTTCTTGTTGAGTATCATTAAACTTATCTGAGATAACTTTGTTTATCTCTTGCATCTTCTTTATGTCTTCAGCATTACGATCAAGCACTAGCTGTTGCTCTTCGATAACACCTTCTAGGCGTTGCTGCACCTCTTCTGCGGCCGCAATCTGCCCCTCTAGTGCTTGTATATAGAAGTAACCAATTGAGATAGTGCAGAAGAGTATTACTGCAATGATGATCTTTATTTTCATTTTGTTACACCAGACATTTTCTCTTGCCCTCTTGACCATGCGGCGATACCTAGAACTGCACCCATTGCAAGATGAAATAGGCCAGCACCTTGAAGTGTTAGTGGGCTCCACTGAACGAGCGGAGTCTTTGTCATAACTTGTGCGACACTCCATGCAACAGGGAAGATTGCCATATCAAGGCAGCAGATAACCATGTAGCACCAACCCATTGCAGGGCGCCACTTCTTGACCATCCAGTCTTCATTCTGTTTTGAGTTCTCCGCTTCCCATTGCTTCTTCTCTAATTCGATCTTAGCAAGCTGCGCTGCTTCCGACAATTGTTGAACTTGTGGCGCAGGTGTATTATAGGCTACACGAGGTGAATTGTCAACATAGGTTGAAGGTATAGAAGCACCAGCACCTTTAGTTGCTGGCGGAATCATATCCATAGCAGGCTTCGTTGCTACTGGTTCTTCGTCTGGGATACCGAACTTAGGCATAATCTCTCCTTATGAAAATATTTGTAGTGCAGCTTCATAATGAGATTTGCGGTCTTCAAGACCAATAGTTCCACCGTTAATCTTCTTTGTTACTGTAAGCACATCACCCTTGTCGGCCCACTGGTTCAACTCTCTTGAATCCCAGAACCAACCGGCTGACCATGCAGCACCTTCCGAATCTTCTAGCCATGCAGTTGCATCTTCAAGGCTGATACCCATATCTGTTGCGAAGGCCTGATAGTTAGACTTACCTGTTAGCTGGATCAAACCACGCCCACAGTATCTATAACCATCACCAGAAGCTTCGTCGCCATTACCCATGCGAGAAGCATATACTTTATTAGCAATCTTTTGCGGATTCTTAGCGAATGGTGCTGTATCTACTCCGCGAAAATATTTAGGGAAGATAACCTTGAGACGATCAGCAGAGTAGTTGAGGTTTTCTTTTGTTGTTCTAAGCCCACCAGATTCATGCCCTACTTGAGCAAGAAACATTGAGATGCGTTGCTTGTTATTGATCTCATAGAATTCTAAAACAGCATTCAAATCATCTACAAATCTTCCAACAATATCTTCGTCTGTGTCTTCAAAGAATTCGTTTAGTTGTTCAAAGGTAACCAAGGACATTATTTACTCCCGTATCTTGCATAGCACATTGCGCCAGTGTTTTCGTCTTGTAGTATGATTGGCTTCTTGCCTTTATGCTTTCTATCAAATTCCCGAATAGCTTGCCCATGCTCATCTTCACCAATATATGTCTTCCAGTGTTTGCCTTTTTTCTTCTGCATTCTGGCCTTATGAAACATGTCAGAAGGTACAATGAATGTTGGATTACCTGCAAAGACACCAGTTTTAGACTCCTGTAAGGCCTTAGGTGGATCACGACGGAGTACAGCACTCTTCTTATGCTTCTTCATCTGTTTTGGATTTAAACCCGGTTCACCCCAGTTGGCTGGCTTGCTTGGTGGGCTAACACCAATTGCGGCTATCTCACCACCGCCGGCTGAATTTACTGGAGCATCTTCTTTTAGAGGATTGTGTTTCGGAGTATTTTTAGAAACGATGAAATGTTCTTCGGGTTCATCTTTTTTGAACTGGCTTAACCATTGATCTTTAGTCTCAGGTGTAACGGATCTTTGATGATTCCAAATACCCGATCTCTTATTATATTTGTATAAGCCGTGTTCTTTCTTTTTCATTTTACTCTTGACACCCTCTTGACAATGAGATATAGTAGCTATGTACCCCAGTGAATGATTATATGGACCTTAACCGACTAAGTATGTAAATATCAACTGGTATATCACCCGATTGAATATCAATGCCTTTAATACCTTTGACTACCTTCGGCATGATACTCATGAACATGAGAAATGGTTTAAGTATGTGATAGTCTGATGTATCAGTTTTGAAGAATAACATCCTAATAGACGCTTCAACACCAAACACATTGGTAAGAATTATGAGGTGATTGAGTATGAGCCTTTCTTTCAGCTCCTCTTCACCCCATATTCTGTATCGTTTTATTAACCTCTTGATATACTTTATGCGCTTCAGGTCTTCTTCAAATTCGCTCATGATGCAGTTTGGGCTATCATAAGCTTTCATAGCAAAAATCATAAAGTTATCATCATGTAAGTTTTCAATCATTACTCTTTAAGTTTACCCACATCTGAGTCAAGCCACTTCTTGACAACGGCTCTTGTACGAGTTGCATCAGCCACTGGTGTCTTTGATGGCTTACCACCAACAGCTCTGGCCTTGTTTACTTTACCAACAAGCTTTGCGGAGATTTCATTGATTGCAGATATATTACCAGTTTTCTTATCCATCTTTACCTTTGAAAGATCAGCTTTAGGATCACTAGATGAGATATTACCGGTATCTTTATTCAATTTGATTTTAGAAAGATCGATACCTTCTTTGGTCAACATATGTTTTTGCCATTTCATATCTTCACGCTTCTTCTTGCTTTCATCTCTCTCATCACGGTAAGCTTTGAACTTGGCCTTTTTCTTTTCTTTCTTCTCTTCCATACTCTCATCAACTTTATAGTAGCCAGAAGGTGGAGCCGCCATCGACTTCATTTTGCTTGGTTCTTTTTCATAATCACCATGCTGGATGTTTACGTCTTTGAAAGTTTTCTTGGTCTTGATACCAGTATCATTTGCGGCCAGCTTTTCTTTATGCTTCACAACATAGTCAGCATGTGCTTTCTTTTCTTTTGATGTCATCTTGCGTGTAGTGACAACCTCATCAATCGTTTCTTCATCAAGCTCTTCGATGTTTTCCGTTTCACCATTCATTTCATCTTCAAGGTCAGAAAGAATTTCTTCTAGCTCAGATTGATCTACGATCTCACAGAAAATTTCAAACATACCACAATCACTCATACGATACTCAAAATAAATGTGATGTGAATCTTCTTCGGCCGTAACCACTCTGCCATCATCAGTCATACCCATCTTGAAGCCGAACTGATTGATGGCAAAGTTAACTGCACCTGAATCACCTTCAAAGAAGGTTGTGCGTGGAGGAAAAATATGAAAGTTTGCAAGCGTCTTACATACACGCTCGAAAGCAATGTATGGTGTAAGAAACTTACCATTCGTAGCACCAGCTAATAGCTTGTTGATGTTATCTCTAACAGCAGAGTCTCTAACGTCAATAACACCATTGCTGGTACCGGCATATGGCATCGTCTCTTCATTTACAAATTGCTTGAAGCTTTTCATATTAGTCTATTCCTTATACGCCTGAGAACCATACGTTATCGCGGGCATCATCTTGTGTGATTGTACCCATTGCAACAAGCGTTTCAGATGCAATACGATCACCGCGCCCACCAAGTGCAATGGTGAATGTTGGTAGAGTTGTATTAGCACCGTTTGTTCTGATGGTGATGGCTGAAGAGTTAGAATAACCAAGCCCGCCGTTTACGATAGTCAATGTTGAAATCGTATTGAGTGTTGAGTTGGTTGAATAGCCCTGTAAGCTGTTCTGAGAGTTGGCGATAGTAAATGAGATGTTAGCACTTCTACCATTACCCCATGCACTCGTATCTGTGATGGTTAGATAACCAGCAGCATTGACACCAGTACCACCAGAAGCTGAGATAGCAGCAATTGGGCCTGTACCAATCTTCAAGCTGACCCAACCTGCATGTTGTGGATGCTGATCGGCTAGTGCTGATGCCGTCATTTCTCCTGGTGATACACCGGTTACAATACCATAAAATTTAACGGTGTTGGCCGCTGCTTTATTGATTGTAGAATTAGATGTTGAATTAGATGTGTTTGCCCACAGTGGCTTATTATTGCCTGTGCTGTAGTCTTTATTTCCCCAAAGCATATGTAGTACTCCTTGTTTCTTATATTTATGTTAGTGATAACCGACTAATTCTGGTTTTGTTGGTTGAGTCTCGATTGTGTCGCCTGGTTGCCCAGTTGCTGTTTTACCCAAAGGTTGTTCACCCTTCTTCTCTTTAAGTTTCTTGAGAACTTTCTTGGTAGCCTCTTCGGCATAAACTTCTGGGCTGCGACTTTGGTTACCACTTCGCTGTGCGCCGGCTCTTTGTTGAAGCCCTGCACCAGCTTTGTTAATGTTAGGGCCAGCTTTCTTCATACCACCAGCATGAGTACCACCTAGCCCTGTTGTTGTAGATCGAGCTTCTTCAATTTCTTCTTCTGAAAGCCCGTGATGTTGTTCTCTTGGTTTAGTACCAACAACTTTGTTTGGTCCAGACAAGTCTTGAATGTCAGCTGCACCACCTTTAAACTTCTCAACACCTTGCTCTTTAAGTTTCTTCAGAACGGTCATCTTGATTCCTTTAGAAACTTCTTGACGAACTGATCGAAGTTTTCAGGTAAACTAACTTGTTGAGGTTGTCTTCTCATTTGTGCAATATTCATTTTGTTTTTTGTATCTGAACTTATAGGCGAATTTTCAGCATCACTTGCACCAGTATCTTGTTTTGTGGTAGGCGATTGATTTGGTGTTGCTTTAATACCACCTGGAATTTCAGCACTGGCATTTCGTGTAACACTCGTTGATGGCGCTCTAGGATCAAATTTCATACTAGGTGTCGTACTTGTATTTTTATCTGAATCTCTATACAAAGCATCATGGGTTATTGAAGAACCAAATCCTTTAGGTGATGTTCCTTGTGTAGCATTATCACCTTTATTTACACCAGCAGAAGGTGTATTTGTTATTGATCTTGTTGCAGCTGGAGCTGACGGTGTTTTTGCCGTTGCAGCATCTCTTGCACCCGCTGCTGCCGATCCGGGTTCAATCTTTGAAAGATTAGACGATGGTGCTGGTGCAGAAACTTTAGGCGCAGAAACTTTAGGTGCAGAGGCTTGTGGTCTTGGTGCAGCTGGAGCTGATGGTGCTTTTGCTGCCGGTGCAGAAGGTGTTGATCCGGTGTTACCTTTTTTTGCAGCGGCAATTTCTGCTTCTGCTCTATGAAATGCACCAACATCTTCGCTATCTGAACCAACACCATGCTTTTTATATATAGAGGCCGTATCAACAGCAGCCGGTGCAGAAGCTCTAGGTGCAGAAGGAGCTTTAGGTGCACCAGCGGCCGGTGCTGGTACTTTAGTAACCGCAGGCGCTTTTACAACTGGAGCCGCAGATGTGGTGGTTGGAGCCTGGGTGCCAGGAGCTGTTGTTGTAGCTTTTGCTGTTGGTGTTCCCATGCCTCCTGTTCCAGCACCAAGTTCACGCTGCATCATACCCGCTTTAGAATTATCTTGAGGTGGTTTAGGTTCTTCAGGTTTTGGTGCAGGTTTAGGTGCATCCATACCTCCAGGACCACTCTGCAAATCGCGGGTCATCATACCTGCTTTAGAATTATCTTGAGGTGGTTTAGGTTCTTCTTGTTTTTTCACTTTAGGTGCATCCATACCACCAGGACCAGATTCTATATCACTCCGCATCATATCTGACATAGCCTCTTCAATATCCATCAAGCGAGCTTCACCAAGGCTCTTCTTGATTTCTTCCATTACTGATTCAAAAGTGATCTTATCCATTATTCTGAATCCTTATTTTTGGCCTTCTGTGCAGTAGCATAGGCGATTGACTTTTCTTTGTCTGTAAGACCACCCTTAGAATACTTGTCTTTGATGTGCTTTACCATGCGCTCATACTTGTCACCTGAAGGGACTTTCTCAGCAAGGGTTTCTTCTTCTGACATCGATCTCTTGATACCAGCTTTTCTGTTATCCATTTTACGCTTTGCATCTTCGATGCCAACACCACCAGTTCTCTTGGCAACACCCATAGTGTTTGTTCTGGTCACTTCTTTATCGGCCTTGCGAGCATATGCAGCTTTTACCTTGTCAGAGATTTCATTGATGGTTTCTTCTTTGGTTAGCTTTTTCATAACGCGCTTGACACCAATAACTCTGTTAGCAATATCATTTGCTTGCTTGATATCTTTAGGATCAGAATTTTTGATTGACTTCTTAGCCTTCATAACATATGAAAGTTTTTTCATATTTGAATCGAGAACTTCATCAATTTGAGTGTCTTCTTTAGTCATCTTGTCAACTGCCTTAGCAATACCTTCGCGGCGCTTCCATGACTTACCAAACATCTTATCAGCGGTTGCATCATCTTTCTTACCCTGCTGATAGTTTGAATAGTCACCCTTCTTCGTCTCATCTTTAACTTTGTTTGCTCTTTCAGCATAGCGACCAGTTGCAGCAGACTTAGTTGCTACATCATGTGAGGCCTTCTTGATGTATGATCCAAGTGTCTTCTTTGATAGCTCATCGAGAGCCTCTTCATTAGCCATTATAGATTTTAGTTTATCCCAACTTCTATCGCCATGAGTTTGTGAAGGTTTAACATCACTAGCAGAAGCTTTTTTAGCTGCAACTCGATCCTGCATAGCTTTTACAGCCTGCACATTGGGATCTGACATATCGTCATTTGCTTCTTCTTCCATTGAACCTTTCTTGGCCTTCAAAATTTTGAAGTCTTGAGCGTCAATCTTGTTATTATGATTTGCATCAATCTTGGCTTGATTACCCTTGAGTTCTTCATTGAGAGCAACTGCTGTTCTTTCTGCAAGAACACGGTCATACTCTGCATGTTTCTGGAATGAAAGCTCGCGCTTAGCCTGAATACCAATCTCTTCTTGAAACTGCTTCTCAACCTGACGGCGAGTTTCATTCTCTTGCATGACTTTTGCAACCGCATCAACTAGCGGATCTCTTTTCTTAGTGAAGTCGTTATTACCAAACATAATTGAATTCCTTATATTGAGGTTTATCTATATTTATCTGAAACTTATTCTTCGCAATTCCATTTGCGAAGCGACAATGCTTTTCTCGTTGGTCTACCTTTTTCATCTTTCATAGGCCCACGCATACCACCCATACGGGCACAGAATGACTTGCGGCGATTAGCTGCCTTAGAACCAGGCTTCAACTTAGATGGTTTGGTTGTGACTGCAAGTGATAGCTTAGAACCAGGATGCTCACTACGATAAGAGGCGATACCTTTTTTGTTCAAACCACCAGTTGGATTCTTGCCGGCTTTGCGCTGCCATGCAGGAGATGATTCGTCTACATCATCTTTGTCCGTTTTCAATACGGTACCCATATCACGATTACCAATAGCTTCCCATGACTCACGAAGCCCATTGAAACCTTTTGCTGTATTTGGAGAAGATTTGATTTCACTCAATCTCTCACAAGCTTCGTATAGCTTTTGTTCAGCATGTTCACCATACTTGGTGATGAAACGCTCTATGGTCTCATCTTTGCTGGCCCATGCTGCTACTGATTCTGACATAGGTAGAGAATATCCACCAAATCCTGATGGTGAGCGAATGACACCAAATGTTGGGCCTATACCATCTCTACCAAACTCATAACCTAGTGCAGGCGCATTGTCTTCCTGTGCAAGCTTCTTTGACCACATATAAGATGCGAATTTCAGCGCCTCACCTCTTTCACGCTTATTCTCAGCTCTCTTAGCTTTTTTATCTTTTATTCGATCCATATACTGCTTTGAATGTTTAGGTTCAATTGGCTTTTGTGTGAGGTCTGGAAGAACTTTACCTTCTTCAATATCTTTCTCGAAAAGAGGATTAGATGGGAAAGTTTGCCCAGGTGTAGCTTCTTTGTAAATCTTGGTCAGACTATCTTTACCCCATTCGCGATCTGATGGTGTATTCTCGTTCATCATATCTTCGAAGGCTTCATCAACTGGTACACAGTTTGGCACTTCTCGACCATTCTTCTTTTTCTTACCTACCATCTGGTAACCTTTCCAGCATGGATCAGGTCCTTTCATTTTCTTTTCTTCGGCTACCTGTTGTGGTTTTGGCACCAGCTTACCGTTCTGTGTAATATAGGTGACTGTATGTTTTCCTTTTATTGTTGTACCGTAACGACCAAAACCATAGTATGTTAAACCAAGGCGTGAAGCCTGGCTTTGTTCATCTGGTGTTGGTGCTTGTGAAACTTGCTGCACGTTATTCTGGTCTGGTGGTATTGCATCAGAGGCCTGAACTGCACCTCTTTGAACCGAACCTGTACCAAATGCAGTTGTGCTAGGTGGTACAAAAGACTGCATATTGCGTCTCTGCATCTCAGATTGATTCCATGCAGCCGCCGCAGGATTATCATTTGGTTGACGAGCAACAAACTTCTTTGTCATCTTGAAGATGTTCTGAAACTCACCTTCAACCTTCTTCTTTACTTCAGGTGGTGCCGTGCGAAGGTCATTGCTATTGTCTACTGCAACGAAGTTATCTTTACCAAATAGCTTTGCGAGAACAGGCATTGCAGCTTGACATGCTTCCCACTTATCTTTACGAATGTCTTCTGGTACTGCACGACCGCCTTGTCTACCTCGATCTAAGTTTCTTTCTTTTGAAACCTCATCGGAAGTATTTACGAAAACCATCATAGTATCGTAACCAGCATCTTCAAGTGTTTTCTTTTGTAGAGCAATCTTCTCGGGGTCATCAGCGGTGCCGTTGATGATGACGCCACGGCGACCAGCCATTGCAAGACGCTGCTGTTCTACGCTGATATTTTTGCCGCGACCACGAACAATATCTCTTTCAAATCTTTCATTCTCAGGCATCTTAAAGTCAAGCCCAGCCTTACGCATCAAGAACTCGAAAGCAACATCTGAATTGATTTCTTGCAGGCCCATGCCTGCAAGGGTTTGTTTCATCACATAGTCTTTACCTGAACCAGGACCGCCAGCTAAGAACACAGCCTTGAATGTACCTGGATCATTGATACCTTCTGCTATGGTTTCTTCTGTGACATAACCAGACTTGAACATTTCTGGATTAGACTTTGCAAACCAGCGCATAATCTTGCCAGCTTCCGAATTGGCTTCGTTTTCAATATCTGAACCGGTTGCGCCTTCATTGGAAATATCTTTGCCAAGACGGCCATCCTCATTCTGCTTGTGATGTACAAGCTCATGTGCTACAGTTCTGAACACATCCATAGGATGGCGGTTCTTGCTTATTACAACAATTGACTTCTCACCTGGATTATAACCACCAAAGCTACTAGACATTGGTTGTTTTTCGAGTGTCATCTTAGGTAGTGACTTGATACCAAGCTTCTTTGATGCAAATTGTGTGAAGGTGTCCAGCATTGGACCAAACTTCTCATGGTCAAGGTCACCGATAGGATCCACCTTGTCTTCTTTGATTGCTGAACCTATCGCACGAGCCGCGCCTACAGCCATACCAACTTTAGGAATTTCGCCAGCAACATCTAATGCTGCACCTACATAATCTTTATTCTTTATCTTATCAATTACTCCAACGGCAGTTTTGGCCTGTGAGATAACAGGTAGATTACTCATCGCTCTTGTTATAGGGCTATCTGGTGGTGGATTTTTTCTGTAGTATTCACCAGGAGATTCTTCTTCTTCTTTGAGCTTGGCTCTGATCTTCTTGATTGATACCGGTTTTGGTGCAGATGCTAATGCACCCTTGATCTTTTCATCCATGACTTTGTGAATACCTTTATCATACTTACCAAAGAGGTCCTTGATGATCTTGATCTGAGTACCATGGTCGGCATTAGCAAATTGCTTGCGAACTTCTGTAGCAGACCTTGCTGGTTCACCAAGCACTTCGAAATCAAATGTTGGTGTTACGACCACATAGGCCTTAGGTTTATCAGGATCACCGAAAGGCTTTGCACCTTTACCGTCTTTTGGATATGGTTGTAGATAGCTGGGTTGCCCAGACTTGGTTGGCTTGAAAGAGAAGCGCGGATCTTCGTCCATGTCTTTCTGGGAAACAGCAAAGACTACAATGGTCTTTGAACCATCGTAGCCTCGTAGAATTTCAGATGAGATATATGGGTTGCGGACTTCGTGAATGTCGGTAGAGGTGACACCAGATAGCTCCATCATCTTCTTCTTTTCAGTGAAGGTGAAAGGGCTCTTTGGAGCTTCTACTTTATTGGATGTTGCAATGGTTGCGTTACCAAATTTATTCTTCAACCATTTATAGACCTGATGATGGCCTTTATGGAAAATTTGGAAACGGCCAGGATAAACCGCTATTGTTTTCATATATCCCCTCTACAGGAACCTTTGTCTTTTATTTAGTATATCTGGTGCTTTCACCTGTCTCTGGATCGACCAAGTAGGCCTCGATTTTGATTTCGGGATGCAGTTTATTCAGCTTCAGAAGCGTTTCGAGATTACCTCTATGGTCATCCCACATGCGGATCTTATTGAATTTACCAGAAGCAATGTACTTACGAATGATGACAGCCTTGGTGATATTGGTCTTCGCATCAGCCTTCAGCTTCTGGAGATTACCAGCACGTTCGATATAAATCTGGTCGATTGGAATGCCATGGTCCCTGAACTTCTGCAAGAAAGGCCCTTTATCAAAGAAATCAGACCTTGCGGTTACGATGATTGTCTTTGCATTGGTCTCTTGTACAGCCTTCTTCAAGCGGTCAACCATCTTGTCAATAGGCACCGCAGTCTTCTTGAAATGTTCACCAGACCTAAACTGAGCGAAGTCATATTCTTCACCTGGTTTCAACTTATAGGTGTTGAACTCACCAGACTTCAGTTCACGAACCTTCTCACCGTCTTTCATAATCACGACAGAGGCCTGTGATATGAATAGTGTATCGTCAATGTCGAAAATGTTGAGTAACATTCCCGTTTGTTCTTTTGCTTCTTCTAGGTATTCGAATAGTGATTTCATTTAGACCAGTTCTTTGCTGCTGTGAAGTTATTGAAAGCGAACTCTAGCTGGTCGATTAGCTTGACTGCATTTCCTTTCAGTCTATCGACAGCCACGAATCCTTCTGGCGTTGTTACGGAATATCCATTGTCGGTTCTCTTGAATGTTCCGACAACACTCTGTACCTTCTCTAGCTTCCTGACTATCATGAGTTTAGCATCAATCAGCAAATTTTGCAAGTCGAAAATCTTCTTCAACTCATCTTTATTGGCCTTATACCAACCAAGAACAATTCCTTTTTCACGCTCACGGTTAGTTCTCGTATCAGCTTTCTTGGCCTCTGCAATTGACTTGTTTAACTTTTCCTCAATTGAAAGAATTAATCCTTTAACATGAGCTGCTGTGTTTGTGATAGCCTGCCCTTCACGGACTTTGGAATTATTCCATGTTTTGATTTGTACCTTGTAGGTATCATTGGTCGCAATTTCATTCAGTGTACGAGAGGAAATAGTTCTGAATAGGTTACCAGCAGATGTGAGTATTGCATTGAGTGCTGCTGTCTCTGGTGCTGTAAATGTGGCTGTACCTGTAGCATCAACAAATGAAGCATCACGGAACCACACATTTTTGGTTTGTCTCAGATGACCGATATCAACACCAAATGAAGCCTTCATATCTTCTAGTGCTGGGCCAACATATGTGGTATGCCAGACGATTCCCATCTGTGCAGCTTTCATCTGATTAGCAAGATTAGAATCAGCCGGCACCGCATATACAACGGTGTTAGGTTGGAAAATAACATACTCAACACCATCGATAGTTTGATTCTTGAGGTCTTCTTTAGCAAACATCATGTCACCTTGAATGACACCGGTGATACCAAGTTCTCTGAGATAGCGAAGTGCAATCTTGAGCTTCTTGTTAAGCCCTTCACCAGGATGGTTTGCATCAATGTCGGCATCGGTATAGTTGAGCTTTGCATTCTTGGCAAAGACGCCTTTGGTGCCAATGAAGAACTTACCGTTTGCTGGATTGATACCAGCAAAGATAGCAGGTGCACCGTCCCACTTAGTAGTAAGGTTCACTCTTGCTTCGGCTGCATGACCGGCCAGCATATCTCTCAAAGCGGTAAGAAAGTAAATAGCACCACGGGTACCTTTTACACCACCATTCAAGACTTCATCTTGCAGATGTTCGAGGTGAAGGTTCTTACCTTCTTTATCTTCTCTGAGGAATGTTTGTAAGTTTATCATTTGATCCATTCCGTTACGCTTCTAGATGCTTTTGGTTGAATAACGAATCGAGCACCTCTGAGGCCAAATTGGCTTCTATCACCTTTGTAGATGGCCATCAATACGGGTTCATAATCACCGGTAATAGACTCACCATTATCCATAGCATGTACAGCAGTCAATCCATAACCTGTTCCATCTTTCTTGACCGTGATATCACCCTGCAAGACGATGCTAACATTCTGTCTACCTAGATTTCTATTTGCAACTTTGAAATCGACACCATACACCGAATACTTTTTCAGCTTGCTATCTTTTATCATCTTACCAATTGTAGTTGCATTTGGCATAACATCACCGAACTTCTTCTGTAACTGTGCGATGAACTCTTGAACTTCAGGATGATTTTGAATTATAGCCTCTGTCATACCACCCCATTGCTGGAAATCTTTTGCTCTAGTACCCATCTTATATGATATCCATACAACCTCATTACCTTCAGGATCTAACATGGCCAAATCAGATTTTACAGTACCTTCAACTTTTACGGCTTTAGCCACATCATAGGTATTGCTGGCTATCTTCAACTTTATTGATTTTTTACCAGTTTTAGAAAGTATTGCATTGATTTGGCTGTTTATATGTTCTGCTGCTTTAAGTTCCGCATCGATACCAGCGGCACCTTTACCAGCTGGTTTACCACCAAATTCTTCATTCTTCATGAAGTTTGATAGTTTATAGGTTCTGCTCTTGACCTTAGCGTCACGAAATGTTAGTGTTCTATATTGATCTTGCTTTTTCTTTTTGAGGGTGGCTAGAGTTTCTGTATCAAATGCCAGAACAGCCTTTGAGTTGGTCATTAGAGCAAATGCTTCACCGCTCTCATACTTACTAATAAATTTATCAAGTCGCCATGAATATTTGAAAAGTTCCGAAACTGATAGTGCTGTAGCCATTATAATACCTCTTTTCAAGGTATTTAGCATAAAGCAAAAAAGCCCCCGAAGGGGCTTTTGAGTGTTCTGAGCATCAGTCTTACGACTTTTGACCTGCGGTAGCCTTGAGCATCCAACCATGCTTCTTATGTGCTGTTATTCTATCTTGAAGGAAGTTAGATAGCCCATACTCTTTAGCTTCTTCGGCCATCTCATAGCACTCTATCAGAGACAGTAGAACCTTATCGTTTGCGGCGATTAGGTTCACAACCATCTTTGCTGCATTTGGAACAAGATCATCTTCTTCTAACTCTGACAGTTCTTTCATGCGCTGAAGGCTGCCTGGTGCAAAAGAGTTGATCGAGCGGAGCTGTTCTGCTATATCATCAACTGCACCATGAACTTCTGCATAGAGATCGCCAAAGAAATCATGATACTGTGGAAAGTCAGAGCCAATAACATTCCAATGATAACCATGAGTCTTCATGTACATCGTGAACGTATTAGCTAAAACGACTTTCAGTTTATCTACTAGCATTACTGTGTCTCCTGATCAGATGGACTATTTAGCACTTCTTCAGCTTGCCATTTACCAAGAGGGCAAGACACATCATGTAGCATTGTCTTATAGTCCATGAAGCAACCACAGGCTGAACATCTCTTGTTCTTCTTGTTCAACTTATCACAAGTCATACAGATATCCATACGTTTTTTCGATAAGTTAAACCTTTCAACAAAGATGCTCTCTAGCTTAATCACGGTGTCAAGATTTCTTTCAGACGGTCAGCAGCATATGAGGCTGCAAAAGCTTCAGGCTTGACCTTCGGTGAGAAACCACACATGCCACGAATGTAGCCAGTGGCCTGTTGAATGACGCAAGAAGAACCGTGTAGCTCATCAGGATTGATATCGAGGTGAACTTCAACATGACGGTCACCAATAGCCTCGAACAGTTCAAGGTACATAGCTGAGGCTTTATAGACTTCGTTCATTAGACGGTATGCTGGTCGATCATGGCGCTTATCATAATCACGCTCTGTTACTACGTCTCCAAATACCTTACATCCACGAGAACCGTCAATATGAATAACGATAGCAGTAGTATAGTCAGCATACCAGTGGCCATCCCGACCACGGTAGCGTTCACTATCTGCTCCAATATACACGGATGTACTCTCTGAACTATTAGTGATATATTGTCGGACTTCATCGATATCAAACTTCTTGTTCATTTCATTTCACTCTTTGATGGTACTACCTACTGGTTACGATCCAGTGCCAAAAGTTCCACAAACTTTTGTGCTTCCATTACACCAAGGTAGCATATATTATCGACAGACTACCCGCTCACGATATCCGCGTGGAGTATTGTCCCAGATAGTGGCACAACGATGTCGCGGGTGCATGTACGGGCGCGGGGGTGGAAGAGGAGAGTAATACTGAGGCACAACCAAAGGTGGGCGTGTCTCAAGATCAATCAACATAGGCCTCGACGGATACACGGTTGCATTACAACCAGCAAGTGTCAAAGCCAACCCACATACTACAATCAACTTATTCATGCTCACTTCTCCTTCTAGATTGGTGCCTTAGGTCGGATTTGAACCGACACTTACGTTGATTTTGAGTCAACGGCCTCTACCAATTGGGCTACAAAGGCATTTACTTCTTTTACAGTATCTTTGTGTCCTGCGTGGAACTTCCTATGATGATTTGCACATAGTATGATACATTTTTTCGATTCATTCAATATTCTTTTTCGCCCAACGTCACGAGTTACCATATGTTCTTTGATTGAAGGATCAATATGGTGAAAATCTAAAGCGGCAGGAAAATCTTCTTCACATAAAGAACACTTTGTTTTTAGCGAATTAATCAAAGATTTTCTTTTTTCTCTCTCTATACCTCTGCTATTTCTCTGACGTTTTTTGTAATCTTCTTTGTTATTTTCATAATGTTTTTTCGTGATAATAGCAACGCAAGTTTTACATTTTTTCTGTCGAATACTTTCTTCTTTGTTTCTAAAAGAAAAAGCATGGTCTGGTTTATCTTCATTACATTCTGTGCATATAGACATAAGTTATTCCTCCTATATCTATATAGTGTTTCAAAACTTTCTACTTGATTTGAAACTTTATATTTGGTGCCCCAGGTCAGATTCGAACTGACAACCTACGGTTTCTAAGACCGGCACCTCTACCAGTTGGGCTACAGGGGCATTATTCAAAACTGATGAATATACTCAAGAACGTGACTACGAGTATAGGCATCCAAAACAATAAGGCCACTATCTTGGCCATATGTATTGCTTCGTTCGCCTTCTCAAATGCTTGTGTCTTTATGTTACTCATCATCTTCTCTCTTTGTATGGTACCCGGTGACGGGATCGAACCGCCGACAATCTCCGTGTAAAGGAGGCGCTACTACCTCTGAGCTAACCGGGCATGTGAATGGTGGAGGTAGACGGGATCGAACCGCCGACATTCTGCTTGCAAAGCAGACGCTCTCCCAACTGAGCTATACCCCCTTTAGCTGTCTGTAGTATATAGCTTATCGCTCGCATACCATAACAACTCTGTCTCATTATATCCAAACTGTGAAAGATACTTCAACAGTTCAGTGTCGCTGCCATGTGCAATCTCTAAGCAAATGACAGGCTTAAACTTCTCGATTGTATTCGCAGCACCTTTGAGGGCCTTTAGTTCATGACCTTCAATGTCTAGTTGAATAAGGTCACATGCAGGTAGATTGAGATCATCAATGCGTAACTGAGGAACAAAACCACCAGTAACTGCACGACCCATACCAGGATTATCTTCTGCGACACCTTCCATATGTATCATAACATGTTCATCACCTAGAGCGGCATTGAACTTGATAATATTCTCTTCTTGACAGTTGTTGACAACGCAGTGAAAGTTCAACGCATCAGGTTCAAATGTGTAGACGACTGCGAACATCTGACCAAGAAGCTTAGGATAGAGGCCGTTGAAACCACCAGCCTGAACCGCAACATTGAAACTCTTACAATGCTTCTCAAAGTTCTTCTTATGGTCGTAGTTCCAGCACATCACCATAGCATCAGTGACGCCTTCGTGTTTACGAATCATAAGTTCATCAACACCAAAGTTCTCAAACTTCTCACCGTTCTTGAAGATATCGGTATCGAAGTAAATGAACTCATGCTTCATTTTCACACGGTTATCAAACTTACCCATAATGTAATCCTATTCTTCAGCCTCAGCCTTCAACCCTTGTTTGATGAGCCAAGTAATGCCATCAACTTTTTCTTGAGGTGTATAATACTCGGTTTTGAGTATCATGTCAACCCTCTTCATGATATCTATGCACCAATTATAATTGGCATGAAGAACTGCGAAGTCCCTAGACTTAGTTTCCGTAGTAGGTTTCATTCCTGCTGGCATAATCTTTCGCAACCTTTAGAGCTTCTTCTTCGGTATAATCGTTGATGGATGCTTCTTGGTGGACCTGAGACATGGTATTTTCATCGCCTACATTGACCGTGTAGTATTGAATTCTCACTCTATTGTCTTCGTTTACTAAGATATCTATACCTACAATTTTCTTTTGCTTAACGCTAGGTACGATCTCTTTGACTTGGCGTTTCCATACTTCACCTTCATGTGTAAGTTCTTCTGTTGCCCAAAAGTCCATTGAGCGAGGAACCCAAAAGGTATGGCCTACATTATACTTGGTTGGAATAATCACGCCTGCCTCGTTAGATAGTTAGGTCTCACATACTTGGCACCAAAGAACTCTTTGACGAGCTTGATAACGATCTGGTCATCATACTCTTTACAAGAGAAAACGTCAAGATACATTGCGTTACCACCCATACCATCATCAGGTACGAAGTGTGCTACGATATTAGAAGTCTCAATCAACTGTACAAGTGTATAACCGGCCTTGTTACCAGAACCAAAGTTCACAATCTGCGGTTCACCATAAGCTACCATATCAATATCCTTGACGAGACGCTTCACGAAATAGTATATATTATCGTGGCTCGTGATTGCGAGCGGATCTAGTTCAGCGCAATCTAGAAGAAGATGATAACCCCAATATGCCATGTCATTAGAACCCCTGTTGTTGATGGAGCGGAGGCTGGAGTTAAACCAGTCTCGGTTGTTGGAACAACCCGTGCTATCGTTACACTAAATCCGCATAGATTGGAGCGGGGAACGGGAATCGAACCCATACGATCACCTTGGCAAGGTGACAGGCTACCACTACATCACCCCCGCAAATTCTTACTCTACTAGAAGCTGCTTAGGATTACCGTAGAAACTGCCAACATGCTCTACGAAATTCTCAGCCAAACTTTCAGCATAGTGAATGCTATAATTCTTCAGTTCTCTCAACTCAAGAAAAGCATTATTCTCATAAAGGTATACAGACAAACCTTTACCTTCATTATGAATATCGGCTCGTCTGTTACCCTTACTGTATGTACTTACAATCATATTACACCTTTTTTATAGTGGCGGAAGAGGTAGGATTCGAACCCACGATACCCGTGAAGGTATGCTAGTTTTCAAGACTAGAGCAATCGACCACTCTGCCACTCTTCCTTTATAAGTCTCTAGCCCTGAAGCTAGAGGTGCTGACAGACGTATCTAGTCAGCGATGTATTTAGTTGGCACCGGTGGTAGGAATTGAACCCACGACGCGCAGTTTTGGAGACTGCCGCTCTACCACTGAGCTACACCGATACTGGCGGAGCGTATTGGAATCGAACCAATTGAACCTTTCGGTTCTACGGTTTAGCAAACCGCTGCATTACCATCCTGCCCACGCTCCGTATTTATATGGTGCCGCCAGGAAGAATCGAACTCCCGTCAGAGGGTTACAAATCCACTGTAATGCCATTATACTATGGCGGCTATCTCTAATATGATAGGCCTGCGGCGTATCTGGTTCGCCTTGCATGTCTACCTTTACCTACATTCTTTGCTTTATATGTATCCGTCTGTGAATGGCAATTTGGACATAGTAAACACACATTATCCAAACTATTGTCTAACGAATTACCGTTTTTATGTTCTAGCTCTAGTGTTATACTTTTACCATTCCAGTCAGAAATTCCACATACACTACAAAAGTATCCTACAGTTTCAATAACATATCTTTTTGTCGTTATTGAAGATGCTTTACCACTTTCTATTGCTATGCCTCTCTCATACTTTTTCTGACAAGCGTTTGAACAATATTTTCCTACTGTGTTTGCTTTTCTAACTGATAGACCGCAACAAACACAGACATATTCTAAAAACTTTGGCATGGTAGGTCTCCTTTATCTAGTAGACCTATTTAGTAAACTTCGATGCTCTACTTTAAAGAAACTGGTGGGGGACTAACCTTGGTCCCCCTGCGAGTCTATTAAGCGACTAACCTTATTGGCTCCTCGGCCTGGGCTCGAACCAGGGACCCTGTGATTAACAGTCACATGCTCTACCAACTGAGCTACCGAGAATCAAACTATAATAACAGTATTAGCTATTATAGCTTAGAACTTATATACACCACCAACTGTGACAGCATTGTTATGGAACTTCTTATCGAAGTCAGACACATAACGATAGCGAACGTCAAGGTCAATGTTTGAAGTGAGTTCATACTTCAAACCAGCACCAACATTGTAGACGGGCTGATCCTTAGCATCACTCATACGATAACCAACACCTGCAAGAGCATAAGGCACAACAGGAATGAAAGGCACCTTCAACTGCCCGATACCATTTATATAGCCTGCATTGCTACGCTGGGCCTTCAATGGGTTATAATTATATTCATACATTGCTTCAACAGCGGCATATGAAGTGACATTATAGCCAGCATTCACACCACCACGAAGCGCACCATACCATGGTTCAACCTTCTTGGTTTCAGAACCAATGAAACCACCAACATAGTAAGATGTTTCACTAAAGAGAGATGGTGCAGTAGGTGCTGCTGGAGTTGTCTTGCTAGGAAGATCCCCTGCGAGAGCAACTGACGAAAGAGCCAACAACGAAACTGTGGCCAACTTGATAGACTTAAACATTTACTTACTCCTTGTTTAGCTTAAAATTGCTGTGGGTAGAACAGGTGCGGCGATAACCACCATCATC
>Ga0209596_1001002_pt1 | contig 25017 bp, 26 predicted proteins | sample M_130807_MF_Meta_FD_187314 | JGI IMG/M metagenome (GOLD analysis project Ga0209596, IMG submission 187314) | Freshwater microbial communities from Lake Montjoie, Canada to study carbon cycling - M_130807_MF_MetaG (SPAdes) (version 2) | ecosystem: Environmental > Aquatic > Freshwater > Lake...
CACCAGTGCCACATAATGGTTGCCGTCCACCAAAGAAAAGAAGAATTTAATAAGCTGAGCGATTAATCGTTCGTTGAAACAGGAGAGTTATTTTGGCAAGAAATCTAGATCCTAAATGTCGTCAATGTAGAAGAGAAGGTGAAAAACTTTTTCTTAAAGGCGAAAAATGTTTTACTGATAAATGCGCTATTGAAAAGCGTAATTTTCCTCCTGGCCAGCATGGACAACGAAGAGCAAGTCGTTTATCAGATTACGGCGTTCAATTAAGAGAGAAACAAAAACTCAGAAGAATTTATGGAATTCTTGAGGCACAGTTTAGAAGTTACTATGCCGAAGCTGATAGAAAAAAAGGTATTACTGGCGAGAATCTTTTACAGCTTCTAGAATGCAGATTAGATAATGTTGCATATCGCATGGGTATTGGCGCTTCACGAACAGAAGCAAGACAAATCGTAAGACACAATAGCCTTTTAGTAAACGGTCGAAGAGTAAATATCCCTTCATATCAAGTGAAACCAGGTGATGTTCTTTCGGTTGCAGAAGCATCTAAGCAACAATTAAGAATTAAAGGTTCGATTGAGGCTGCAGAGCAAAGGGGCTTTCCAGAATGGATTGAAGTTGACGTAAAAGGTCTTAAGGGCACATTTAAGAATAAACCTCTACGTGATGATTTACCTGCAACAATTAATGAATCACTTGTTGTTGAGCTCTATTCAAAATAATTAAATAAGAATTATTTATAAGGATACACATAATGCAAAATAGCCCTACAGAATATTTAAAGCCAAGAATTGTAAATGTTGAAGTTATAAACCCAGTAAGAGCTCGAGTAACCTTGGAGCCCATGGAAAGAGGGTTTGGCTTTACTTTAGGCAATGCATTAAGACGCGTTTTATTGTCATCAATTCCTGGCTACGCAATTACTGAGGTAAAGATTGATGGCGTAGTGCACGAATATTCAACTTTAGATGGCGTGCAAGAAGATGTTGTCGATATTCTCTTGAATTTAAAAGGCGTTGCATTAAAGCTCCATAATAAATCTGAGACAACTCTCACATTAAATAAAACTACTGAAGGCCCAGTGACAGCTGCTGATTTTGAAGTCAATCACGATGCTGAAATTATTAATCCAAATCATTTAATTGCTCATCTTACAAAAGGTGGAAAATTAAATTTAGAAGTTAAAGTGGAAATGGGTAGAGGCTATCAGCCAGTTCCGGCAAGAAGAAAATCAAATCAAGAAGATAGAACTTTGGGTTTTATTATGGTCGATGCTTCTTTTAGCCCAATAAATAAAGTAAGTTATTTTGTTGAAAGTGCTCGTGTAGAACAAAGAACAGACTTAGACAAATTAATTATGGACGTTGAAACTAACGGCGTCATCGATGCTGAACAAGCTATTAGAGATGCAGCTAGAATCTTAATGGGACAACTGTCTGTATTTGCAAACTTAGAAAGTGCTTTAACTGAAGTTGAAGTGAAGCAAGCGCCTCAAGTTGATCCAGTCTTATTAAGACCCGTTGATGATTTAGAATTAACTGTAAGATCAGCCAACTGTTTAAAAGCAGAAAATATCTATTACATCGGCGATTTAATTCAACGAAGTGAAAATGAGCTTTTAAAGGCTCCAAATCTTGGAAGAAAATCTCTTAACGAGATTAAAGATGTTCTTGCTTCTAAGGGTTTAACTTTAGGTATGAAATTAGAGAATTGGCCTCCAGTAGGTTTAGAAAAAGCGTAATCATTAAATAAGAAAAAATTGAGGGTAAGAGTATGCGTCACGCAAATGGTCATAGAAAACTAAATAGAACGAGTAGTCATCGACAAGCAATGTTGAGAAATATGGCTACCTCTTTATTGAAAAATGAGATTATTAAGACTACTTTACCAAAAGCTAAAGAGCTTAGAAAAGTAGCCGAACCTCTTATTACATTAGCGAAAAATGCAACTTTATCTAACAGACGTTTAGCTTTTAGTCGTTTAAGAGATAGAGACATTGTGACTAAATTATTTGCTGAATTGGGCCCACGATACAACGCAAGAAAAGGCGGCTACTTAAGAATATTGAAGTGTGGCTTCCGAGATGGAGATAACGCGCCTATGGCCTTTGTTGAGCTTGTAGATAGACCTATTGTTGAGGTTGCGGCATCAGCCCCTAAAGAAGTAGCAGCAGCAGAATAAAGTAGTCTCGTATAAATAAAAAAGCCAGCTTATGCTGGCTTTTTTATTGTTTATATTAAATATTAAAAATTATTTAATTTTTGCTTCTTTGTAAATGACATGTTTTCTAACAACGGGATCAAATTTTTTGATTTCCATTTTGTCAGGCATCGTTCTTTTGTTTTTTGTTGTTGTATAGAAATGCCCAGTACCAGCACTAGACTCTAATTTGATTTTTTCACGCATATATATTCCTTAAATTTTCTGGCCAGCTGCACGCATTTTTTTAACGATAACATCAATGCCTAGCTTGTCGATTGTTCTTAGAGCCGCATTAGTAATTCTCATTGAAACCCAACGGTTCTCTGTTTCAACCCAAAATTTACGGTTTTGTAAATTAGGTAAAAATCGTCTTTTGGTCTTGTTATTGGCGTGAGATACGTTGTTTCCAGACATTGGTTTTTTGCCGGTTAATTGACATACGCGAGCCATAATTTTATTCCTTTATTTGTTGCAATAATTTCGAAAAAGAGTGCTATTAAACCACATAACCCACTGTCTTTTCAAGTGAATTCGTTAGTTTTTACCTGTACTTCCAAAGCCGCCTTCGCCCCGTTCAGTTTGAGGAAATTCATCTACAAGATTAAATTTAGCTTGAATAACAGGAACAATGACTAATTGGGCAATACGCTCCATAGGGTTAAGCAAAAAAGCGTTTTCGCTACGATTCCAGCAGGAAACTAGTAATTGGCCCTGATAGTCTGAATCTATAAGCCCTACTAGATTACCTAGAACAATCCCATGTTTATGGCCCAATCCAGACCTGGGTAAGATAAGGGCTGCATAAGCAGGATCTTTAATAAAAATAGAGATTCCGGTGGGAATAAGAAAAGTTTCACTTGGATTAATCGTTTGAACATGTTCAGTGCACGCTCTTAAGTCAAGCCCTGCTGATCCAGGTGACGAATAATTAGGCAGCATTTCCTCAATGCGTTTATCAAGAATTTTAAAATCAATAATTAGGCTCATTTTATTTATCCATACTAATGTGGCGCACTATTTCTTCTAAAATCAATTTTGCCACTACTATTTTATTTGATTTTGGGACATCAATAACATTGTTTTTGTCGATTATTGAAACTTTGGCATCATCCAGGCCCATAGATTCATGAATTAAATTTGCCACAATTAAATCCAAGTTTTTTGTTTTAAGTTTTTTTTGTGCATTTTCAATTAGATTTTCACTTTCTGCAGCAAAGCCAACTTTAAATATTTTATTTTTACTGAGTCCCACCTCTTTAAGAATATCGATAGTAGGCTCAAGCTCAAGGCTCATACCCGTAACATCTTTTTTTAATTTCTGATTAAGTTTTTCTTTAGGTTTGAAATCTGATACAGCCGCAACACTAATAAAAATATCATGATCATTAATATGTTTTACAACTGCATCATGCATCGAACGAACATCACTTACATAAATAACATTAATATTTTTTGAGTAATCTTTATGATTTGAGGTGATTAAAGTGACACTTGCCCCCATTGATTCAGCTGCGTTGGCAATCGCAGTACCCATCTTACCTGAGCTGAGATTTGTAATACCTCTTACATCATCTATCATTTCAATGGTGCCGCCAGAGGTCATTAAGATTTTTTTACCTTTAAATATTTTTGGAATGAAATGATTTTTAATAGACTTTAACAATTCTTCAGTATCCAACATTCTTCCTAGCCCTATATCTCCGCAGGCTTGTTCGCCAGAGTCTGGGCCAAAAAATATCACCCCATCTTTTTGTAATTGAGATACATTGCGTTGCGTTGCTTGGTTAGTCCACATATGAAGATTCATAGCAGGAGCTATTGCAATGGGACAAGTTCTTGCTAAGCATAATGATGACAAGAGATCGTCAGCAAAGCCATGCGTTAATTTTGCTAAGAAATTTGCACTTGCTGGCGCAATAACAATCAAATCATAATTTCTCGATAATTCTATATGTGACATCCCATTAGATGTATTGCTTTTCCATAAGCTAGTTAGTACTTCTTTGCCTGATAGAGCTTGAAATGTAAGGGGCGCAATAAATTGACTTGCAGATTCAGTCATAACGACTTGAACATCAAAATCATCTTTAACAAGAAGACGTGTTAATTCAGCAGCTTTGTATGCAGCTATGCCTCCAGTAACACCAAGAATTATTTTATGAGATGCCAAGATAATGTTTACGCAATAGCGATGAATTTAATTATTTTAATTTTTATTAATTGCATATAATTAATAGAATAAATGGGAAACAAGTATATCAAAGATATATAAGGCAATAAATTAATTTAAACATTGAATGGGATGAGGAATGATTAAAAAGTATTCTAAAAATATTATTTGGATTTTAGTAGCTTTATTGGGAGCTGCAGCGTTTTCGACTATAGCGCTTAGTCGAAATGAAAATATTAACGCTGTCTGGTTTATTACGGCCGCAGCATGTATTTATATGATTGCTTATAGATTCTATGCAAGCTGGATCGCAGCTAAAGTTCTAGTGATTGATGAAAATAGAAAAACACCAGCTTTAAGATTGAGAAACGATAAAGATTTTATTCCTACAGATAAATGGATTGTATTCGGTCATCATTTCGCAGCTATAGCTGGACCAGGTCCTTTAGTAGGGCCTACATTAGCCGCTCAATTTGGTTATCTTCCTGGCATGCTATGGATATTAATAGGGGCTGTATTAGGCGGCGCTGTGCAAGACATGACAACGTTATTTTTTTCTATGAGACGTAATGGCAAAAGTCTCGGTCAGATGGCTAGAGATGAGATTGGAATTATTGGTGGTACTGCCTCTTTGATTGGTACTTTTTTAATTATGGTGATTTTGATAGCGGTCCTGGGATTGGTAGTAGTTAATGCTATGAAACATAGTCCTTGGGCAACATCAACAGTGGCTGCAACTATTCCTATAGCTATTTTTATTGGTATTTATTTAAGGTCTATTAGATCAGGAAGAGTTCTCGAAGCCTCATTGATTGGATTTGGACTATTGCTTTTAGCCGTTTTCGCTGGAGGTTTAATTGATCACTCTGAAACGATGCGCATATACTTTGATCACGATAGTTTAACGTTAGCTTGGGCTGTCATTTTTTATGGCTTTGCAGCGGCTGTTCTGCCTGTATGGCTTTTATTAGCTCCAAGAGACTATCTTTCAACCTTTGTAAAATTAGGCACAGTGATTGTTTTAGCTATTGCAATTATGACGTTACAACCCGAAATTAAAATGCCTGCACTTACTCAATTTACAAATGGCACAGGCCCTATATTCGGCGGTAGCGTCTTTCCTTTTGTTTTTATTACGATAGCGTGTGGATCTATTTCTGGATTCCATTCATTAATAGCTTCAGGTACAACACCCAAATTATTAGACAATGAAAAATATATTCCTATGATTGGTTATGGCGCGATGCTTCTAGAATCTTTTGTTGCAATTATGGCTTTAATAGCAGCAACAGTTTTAGAGCCCGGTGTCTTTTTTGCAATTAATAGCCCAGTAGGAGTTGTTGGAGCAGACGCAGCTGGCGTTATTCAAAAAATTAATTCATGGGGATTTAAAGTTTCGGTTGAAGAAATGGAATTGCTTGCAAAAAATATGGGTGAAACTTCACTTTTTGCGAGAACCGGGGGAGCTCCTTCCCTTGCAGTCGGTATGGCTAATATATTTGGCAAAGCATTCGGCACACATTTATTAGCAATGTGGTATCACTTTGCAATTATGTTTGAAGCAATCTTTATTCTTACAACATTAGATGCCGGGACTCGAGTTGGAAGATTTATGTTACAAGATATGATCGGGAATATTTATCCGAAGTTTGGTCAGACATCATGGATGCCATCTATTATTTTAAGTAGCGCCATTGTTGTAAGTTGCTGGGGATACTTTTTATATATTGGTGTTATAGATCCCAATGGGGGCGTAAATATTTTATGGCCTTTATTCGGCATTGCAAATCAGATGCTTGCGGCGATTGCATTATCAGTCGGTACTGGAATATTAATTAAATCAAAAAAATTGAAATACGCTTGGGTTACTGGCCTGCCTTTACTGTGGCTAATTATTGTTACAACTAGCGCTGCATATCAGAAAATTTTTAGTCAGGATATTAGGGTTGGATTTATAGCAGCAGCTCGAGATTTAACAGATAAAATAAATATGGAGCTTATTGATAGCGATAAAATTTCTATTACTCATCAATTAATCTTTAATCAGAAGTTGGACGCTTTTATTACTCTCTTTTTACTTATTATTTTATGGACAGTTGTTATTGATATGTTAAGAATTTCATTTTTCAAAAATAAATCATAGGCCATGCTAAAAACTATCAAATCATTTTATGAATTTATAAGAAGATTATCAGGAGATGATCTTTATGATCTTTATCTTGAAAATCATAAAAAATGCTCAAAGAAACACAATCTCATGACTAAAAAAAAATTCTATCAAGCAACGCTTGATAGAAAATGGAGTGGTATTAAACGCTGCTGTTAACTTTTCTTAAAAAGATAGATGCCTACTATGATCATTGGAATAGATAGCCACTGGCCCATCGAAAGATTTAAGAATAGTAAACCTAGAAATTGATCCGGCTCTCTTGTAAATTCAATTAAGAATCTAAATGCACCATATAGCATTAAAAATAATGCAGATATTTGCCCTGTTTTCCTTTTTTGTTTTGAGTATATCCATAGCGCTAAAAATAAAATTAATCCCTCAAAGAAGCTTTCGTAAAGCTGAGAAGGATGTCTTGGAATATTGTCGACATTAGGAAAGATCATCCCCAATAAGAACTGTGTTGGTCTTCCCCATAATTCAGCATTAATAAAGTTTCCAATACGGCCAAAAGCAAGCCCTAATGGAACCAAAGGCGCAATAAAATCTAAAATCGAAAACAGAGAAATTTTATATTTTTTTGCTAAGAGGAACATAGCAATAATGACACCTAAAAAACCACCATGGAAGGACATCCCACCTTTCCATAACGCCATAATTTCCATTGGCTGATGTATGTAATATTGCAGTTGGTAAAATAAGATATAACCTAGTCGACCGCCTAAAATGACTCCGATTGCTCCGTAAAAGAAAGCATCGTCTAGCATTTGTTCATTCCATGATAGCCATGGCCGATGCTTGATCTGAACTTTACCTAGCTGAAGAAATCCGATAAAGGCGAAAAGATACATAATGCCGTACCAGTGAATTTCAAATGGCCCGAGATTAAAAGCTACAGGGTTTATTTGGGGGTGAATAAGCATAAGTTTATTGTCATTATAAGTTAAAATAATTGTTTAAATTGATTGAAATTTTAAGAGGTAATTATGCCCGCATACCGTTCTAAAACGACAACTCATGGCAGAAACCAAGCCGGTGCCCGCGCGCTTTGGCGAGCTACAGGCATGAAAGACGAGGATTTTACAAAACCAATTATTGCGGTTTGTAATTCCTTTACACAGTTCGTTCCAGGACATGTTCATTTAAAGGACATAGGGCAACTTGTAGCAAGAGAAATTGAAAAGCATGGTGGAGTTGCGAAAGAGTTTAATACAATCGCAGTAGATGATGGCATAGCTATGGGGCATGACGGCATGCTATATAGCCTTCCAAGCAGAGATCTTATTGCAGATAGCGTTGAGTATATGGTGAACGCGCATTGCGCAGATGCTATTGTTTGCATATCAAATTGCGACAAGATAACCCCTGGTATGTTAATGGCGGCTCTTAGAATTAATATTCCGGTAATTTTTGTGTCGGGCGGGCCCATGGAGGCAGGGAAGGTCAATTGGAATAATGAAATAAAGAAATTAGATTTAGTTGACGCTATGGTAGCTGGCGCTGATACGAGAATCTCTGATAAAAATTCTGATGAAATTGAGCGTTCAGCCTGCCCAACATGCGGCTCTTGCTCCGGCATGTTTACAGCAAATTCAATGAACTGTTTAACAGAAGCTTTAGGATTAAGCTTGCCTGGTAATGGTAGTACTTTAGCTACTCATGCGGCTCGGAAAAGATTATTTCAAGAAGCTGGAAGACTTATTGTGGATTTAGCCAAACGATATTACGAAGGCGAGGATGAAAGCGCCCTACCTAGAAACATTGCAAATTTTAAAGCCTTTGAAAATGCAATGAGTTTAGATGTATCTATGGGGGGCTCAACAAATACGGTTCTTCATTTACTTGCTGCAGCTCACGAGGCTAAAGTAAATTTCACAATGAAAGATATAGATCGTATTTCAAGAAAAGTACCTTACTTAGCAAAAGTAGCACCTGCCTCAGCTCAGTTTCATATGGAAGATGTTCATAGAGCAGGCGGTGTGATGGGCATTTTAGGAGAACTTGACCGCGCAAAATTAATTCATAGAGATGTTCCAACTGTACATTCAAAAAATTTAGGCGAAGCAATAGAGCAGTGGGATATTGTGACGACTAAAAACGAAGAAGTTAAAAACTTTTATCGTGCAGCACCAGGAGGTATACCTACTACAATCGCATTTAGTCAAAGCATGCTTTATCCAACTTTAGATGACGATAGAACTTCTGGCTGTATTCGAAATAAAGAGCACGCTTATAGTCAAGACGGCGGACTAGCAGTTTTATTTGGAAATATTGCACGTAATGGCTGTATTGTTAAAACAGCAGGTGTTGATGAAAGTATTTTAAAGTTTAAAGGACGCGCGCGCGTTTTTGAATCACAAGACGAAGCTGTAGCGGCTATCTTGGGTGATAAGGTTATTGCGGGAGATGTGGTTGTCATCACATATGAAGGACCAAGAGGTGGCCCTGGCATGCAAGAGATGCTCTATCCAACCACCTATCTAAAATCGAAAGACCTCGGTAAGGCTTGCGCACTTTTAACTGACGGTAGATTCTCTGGAGGAACCTCTGGATTAAGTATAGGTCATGTATCTCCTGAGGCTGCAGAGCAGGGCGAGATCGCATTGATCGAAGAAAATGATCAAATTGAAATTGATATTCTAAATAGAACAATTAATTTAATGATCGATGATGAGGCTCTTGCTCAAAGAAAAAATAAAATGAATGCTAAAGGGAAAGGCGCTTGGAAACCTAAACCAAGAACAAGAAAAGTATCTCAAGCATTAAGAGCTTATGCATTGATGGCTACAAGTGCTGATAAGGGCGCTATTCGTGATATTTCAAAATTAGAGGAAATTTAATTTTTTTAAAATGATAAGTGAAAATAATATATCTTCTGCTCAGAGTTGTAAGATTACGCAAAATGAAATTGGCTTAAAATTTATTACTATTGATAATGAGCTGGCTTCTGCAAAGATTGCGCTTCAAGGCGCTCACATTATGCAATGGAAACCTCACAATATTAAGGATGAAGTTTTATGGCTTTCAAGTAATGCGAGATACATGCATGGAAGATCCATAAGAGGTGGTGTTCCAATTTGCTGGCCTTGGTTTGGTGCTCACCCTACTGACGGAAGTTTTTGTCCACATGGATTCGCTAGAGTTATACCATGGCGTATTAATGATGTTATTGATTTAGAAAATGGCGCTACTAAAGTGACATTAGTGATGCTTCCAACCCCTGAAGTAAATAGACAGCTTTCATATCAATTTAATTTAGAATTTTCTATTACGATTGGCCATTCAATCCATCTTGATCTTAAAACAACAAATTTATCTGAACAGCCTTTCTTGATTGGCGAGGGATATCACACTTATTTTAAGATAAGTGATATTGAAAATATTGAGATTACAGGATTAGAAAATAAAATTTACTCAGATAAGGCTAGAGGATATAAAAAATTTACCCAAGATGAAGGGATTAAATTTAGAGAGGAATTCGACCGCGTTTATTTAAGTACTAAAGACGACTGTATTATTCATGACCAAGGGTTTAATAGAAAAATTACGGTAAAGAAAAAAAATAGTGATTCGACAGTGATATGGACGCCGTGGGATAAGAAAGTTAAAACTATGGCTGATATGGGAACCGAAGATGAGTGGAAAAAAATGATTTGTGTGGAAAGTGTTAATGCATTGGAGAGTAGCGTTATGGTTTATCCGAATCAGTCTCACAATTTAATAGCTGAGTATTTAGTTCAGGAATATTAAGAGTTAAATTTTCTTAAAATTACATTTAATTTAAATAAGTTTAGTAGTATCATAACTAACGCAAAAATCAATTTAAGGGTGGAAATACTATGAAATCAGTAATTTTAAGTATTGCAATGGTTAGCGCTTTTCTAGCGAATCAAGCACAGGCTGCAGACGCTAAAGCTGCTGAGGCATTAGCTCAAAAAAGCGGATGTTTAGCGTGTCATAGCATTCAAAACAAAGTGGTTGGGCCGGCATATAAAGATGTGGCTGCTAAGTATAAGGGCGACAAAGGTGCTGAAGCGAAATTAGTAGCTAAAGTTAAAGCAGGCGGTAGTGGTGTTTGGGGCCCTGTTCCAATGCCAGCAAATAACCAAGTTAAAGACGAAGATATTAAAACAATCGTTCAATGGATTTTATCAATTTAATCCAGTATTAAACTTAATAAAAAACCGGCTTAGGCCGGTTTTTTATTAAGATGACTGTGTTTTATTGAGTAAGTAAAATAAAAAACAATTCCAATTAATACCCAAATCAAAAACCTTCTCCAAGTTTCAACTGGCAGGAAAAACATTAAAGCGCTACATGAAAAAATTCCTAGGAGAGGAACAAGTGGATGCCATTTGTTTTTAAAAGTTGCTTTATTATTCTTATGAAGTTTTCTTACAAAAATTACGCCTAATGAAACAATTACAAAAGCGGCTAATGTTCCAATATTGACAATCTCTGCTAATGTTCCTAAAGGTATGAATCCAGCTATTACTGAAATAATTAATCCGCAAAAAATAATAACTTTTATAGGCGTGTTAGTGCTTTTGTTCACCTCACTTAAAGCGTGAGGTAGTAATCCATCTCTACTCATTGCAAATATAATTCTTGTTAAAGCATAATAAAGAACAAGCATAACAGTTGTGAGTCCTGCAATAACACCAGTGGCGACTAATGCAGAAGCTCCTTGAAAGCCTATTTTTTGGAGCGCATAGGCAATAGGGGAAGAAACATTAAGTTCTTGGTATGGAACTACACCGGTAAGAAGCAATGAAACAACAATATATATTACAGTGCAAAAAGCAAGCGAACCAATAATCCCCCTTGGAAGATCTCTTTGGGGATTGATTGCTTCTTCCGCAGCTGTAGAAACAGCGTCAAAACCAACATATGCAAAAAATACTAATGAGGCACCGGCAAGAACACCTACCGTTTTTCCATCCGGTAAAGTTGAAAACCATCCATAAGGCATAAAAGGATGCCAATTTGCTGGATTAACATTAAACATAGCCACAGAAATAAATAATGTAATTGTTAAGAGTTTAATAAAAACCATTGCAGCATTAAATTTAGCGCTTTGCTTTACGCCAACAATAAGTAAAGACATGATGACCAATATAATAAGCATTGCCGGAAGATTTACGAGCCCGCCCAAAGCCGGCGCTTTTGATAGAGATTCAGGAAGACCTATACCCATAGCAGTGAGGGCATTATTAAAGTACCCAGACCATCCATTTGCAACTGCTGCAATAGACATACCGTATTCCATAAGTAGAATCCAGCCAATAATCCACGCAAAGAATTCACCAAATGCAACATAACTATAACCATAAGCGCTGCCACAACCACCAATTGATGATGATAGTTCTGCGTAAGCTAATGCTGCAAAAGCACAGGCAAAACCTGAAACTATAAAAGATAAAATGACTGCAGGACCAGCTTGATTAGCAGCAGCTATTCCAGTTAAGACAAAAATACCTGTTCCTATAATGCAACCAATACCTAAAAGAGTTAAATCTAAAGCACTAAGACATTTTTTTAAATTTGCTGGGTGTTTATGGTTAATATGTTTTTTTCTAAAAATTTTTTCAAATAGGTTATTCACGGCTCAACCAATCTTTATTAGTTAAAAAATGTGTATACAGCTTTTCTTCTCTACTACCTGCTTCTGGTTTCCAATCATATTTCCACTGAACCATTGGAGGCATGGACATTAAGATAGACTCAGTTCTTCCGTTAGATTGCAGACCAAATAAAGTGCCACGATCAAATAGTAAATTGAATTCTACATAACGACCACGTCTATAAAGCTGAAATTCTCTTTCTTTCTCTGTATAGCCAATATCTTTTCGTCTTTGGAGAATAGGTAAATATGCATTTAAAAAAACATCACCTACTGATTTATTTAAATTAAATGAATTCTCAAAGCCTAAACGATTGAAGTCATCATAAAAAATACCTCCGATACCTCTGGGCTCATTACGATGCTTTAAATGAAAATATTCATCGCAATTTTTTTTAAATTCTAAATAAAGCTTTGCATCATACTGATTAAGCATAGTTTTAAGTGTTTGATGAAAATGAATTGCATCCTCATCAAAGCCGTAATAAGGGGTTAAATCCATACCGCCCCCAAACCACCAGATATCTTCGAGGCCATCTTTTTTTGCAATAAAAAATCTTACATTCATATGTACTGTAGGAGCATATGGATTTTTAGGATGCAAGACTAATGATAAGCCCATAGCTTCCCATTTTCTATCCGCAGCTTCTGGATGTGCAACACTTGCTGAGCGAGGGAGCTTATCACCTATAACATGAGAAAAGCCAACGCCTGCCCTTTCAAATATTCGACCATTTTCTAATAAACAAGAAGTTCCACCACCACCTTCTTTGCGTTGCCATGAGTCATTGATAAAATTTTTTCCATCAACAATCTGAAGAGTTTCAATAATATTTGTTTGAAGATTATTAAAGTACTCAAAAACTACATTTGAATTAATCATATTATTTTCTAATTATCTTTTTGCTAATCAAATCTTGAATGGTAGTAGGTTTTTTTTCATTACCGATATTTCCTTCAATAACCCTAACACTTTTTTTGAAGAGATTTTTACATCCTCTTGATGTTTTAATAGATAGCTTATGACTTAAATTAGCACTTGTTGAAGTGATTGGGAAGTTAATTGAATTTAATAATCTTAGAGTGTTAACAACATTAGGCAATCTTATAGCAATATTACCTGTTTTGCCTTTTAACCATGAGGGGCAATACTCAGATGCTGGGAGTGTCCAAGTGTGAGGTCCTGGCCATTTAGTCATTAACTCTTTTTTTTGAGCCCCAGTAATATCTTTAGTATAAATATCAAAATGATTTATTTTTGAGCTAATTAAAATAAAGCCTTTTGACCGAGCTCTTTTTTTTAATAATAAAATTTTTTCTACTGCACGTTTATTTTTTGGATCACAACCAAGCCCAAAACACGACTCGGTAGGGTATGCAAGGATGCCACCATTTTTTAAATATCGAATTAAGCGCTGATTAGCCAATTTAATTATTATTTAATGCTCTATAACCAATATCTTTTCGGTATTGAGCACCGTTAAACTTGACGGTATTGATGACTTCATAGACTTTAGATTGAGCTTCTTTTACAGAATTACCTAATGCTGTAACAGCCAAAACTCTTCCGCCAGAAGTTAGAAGTTTATTGTCTTTATATATTGTGCCTGCATGAAAAATATAACTATCAGATATAAGATGATCTTCAATATAAATTTCGTCTTGTAGTTTTGGATTTTCAGGATAACCTGCCGAAGCTAAAACAACAGCTAATGCTGTTCTTGCATCCCACTCGATTTTTATCGAATTAAGTTGGCCGAGTGCCGCGTTATACAATATTTCAAATAAATCACTTTTTAGCCTCATGAGAATAGGTTGTGTTTCTGGATCACCCATTCGACAATTGTATTCTAGCGTTTTAACCTCACCGCTCTTAGTAATCATTAGTCCAGCATAAAGAAATCCGGTAAATGGAATACCATCTTTAGCCATACCATTTATAGTTGGGTAAATAATTTCATCCATAACTTTAGTATAAATTTCTTTTGTAACTACAGGCGCGGGGGAATAAGCTCCCATTCCACCTGTATTTGGCCCCATGTCTTGATCAAGAAGTCTTTTATGATCCTGGCTTGTTGCAAGGGGCAGAATTGTTTTCCCATCACATACCACCATAAAGCTTGCTTCTTCACCCTGAAGAAATTCCTCAATAACGACTTTAGCCCCTGCATCTCCAAATTTATTATCCACAAGCATAAAATCGACTGCGTCATGAGCTTCCTTATCCGTCATGGCAACTATGACACCTTTTCCAGAAGCTAGCCCATCCGCTTTAATTACAATAGGAGCTCGTTGCTCGTTGATATATTGATGAGCTTCATCAGGCGTCTTAAATGTTTTATATTTTGCAGTAGGGATATTATGTCTATACATAAAGTCTTTAGCAAAATCTTTAGAGCTTTCAAGTTGAGCCGCTCTTTGAGAAGGGCCAAAGATATTTAAGTTTTTAGATCTGAATAAATCAACAATGCCTTCAGAAAGGGGCAGTTCAGGACCAACAATAGTCAAATCAATTGTTTCTTTAATAGCAAAATCAGCAATAAGGGTAATGTCTGTAAGATTAATATTTTTGAATTTTGGATTGAGATGAGTACCACCATTTCCTGGCGCGATAAAAATAGATTTTACTTGACTGCTTTGAGACAGTTTCCATGCTATAGCATGTTCTCTTCCTCCACTTCCAATCACTAAAACTTTCATAAGTTAATGCCTAAAGTGACGGTATCCGGTAAATAACATTACAAGGCCTAATTCATCTGCAGCCGAAATGACTTCCTCATCTCTTAAGCTACCACCTGGTTGAATAACGCATTTTGCGCCAGCACCAGCTAGGACATCAATACCATCTCTAAAGGGGAAGAAAGCATCTGAAGCTACCACTGAATTTGTTAAGTCTAAATTTGCATTCTGAGCTTTAATTGAAGCAATTTTAGTGCTATCGACCCTACTCATTTGGCCAGCGCCAATACCTAAAGTTTGATTATTCTTGCAAAATACAATGGCATTTGATTTGACGAACTTAGCAACACGCCATGCAAAAAGCATGTCAGATAGTTGCTGATCATTTGGTTTAAGTTTCGATACGATTTTGCAGTTATTAATATCTATATCAAAGTCATCAGGCGACTGCACTAACAATCCGCCACCAATTTTTTTAAATTCCATAGCATGAAAATTATTATCAAGAGTAACTTCTAATAGCCGTATGTTCGGCTTTGATTCAAAAATTTTCAGAGATTCACTGTCATAAGATGGGGCAATCACAACCTCAACAAATTGCGTGATGATTTGAGTTGCAGTATTCTTATCTAATGGCACATTACATGCAATAATGCCGCCAAATGCAGATGAAGGGTCGGTTGAAAATGCTTTTTTGTAGGCGTCTAAAAGATTTTTAGAGGAGCCAACACCACATGGATTGGCATGCTTAACAATTACGCAAGATGCAAGCTTGAAGCTTTTAATGCATTCCCATGCAGCGTCTGCATCATTTAAATTGTTATAAGAAAGTTCTTTGCCTTGTAATTGTTTAAAACTTGCCAATGAACCTTTATTAGAAATTTCATCCACATAAAAAGATGCGCTTTGATGTGGATTTTCGCCATAACGTAAATCTATTTTTTTATTAAACGCAAGATTAAGTTTATTTGGGTAAGCTAAATTTTTATTTGTATCTAGTCCATTAAGATAATTTGAGATGGCTGCATCATACTTCGCGGTATGCTCAAAAGCTTTTTTGGCCAAATTAAACCTACATTCTAGATTAAGCGCGCCATCATTCTGGTTTAAAGCGTCTTCAATTAGCTTGTAATCTTGAGCATCAGTTACGATAGCCACACCATTATAATTTTTTGCCGACGATCTAATCATTGCTGGGCCACCAATATCAATGTTTTCAATGGCTTCAGAGAGTAGGCAATTTTCTTTGGATATAGTTGACTCGAATGGATATAAGTTTACTACCACCAAATCAATTAAGGGGATATTCGATTTGGCCATTGTTTGAAGATGTTTTTCGTCATCTCTTTTGCCAAGAATACCACCATGAATTTTTGGATGAAGCGTCTTCACTCTGCCATCAAGCATTTCAGGGAAGCCTGTGTAATCAGCTACTTCAATGACAGGAATATTATTATCAGCAAACAATTTTGCCGTACCCCCAGTAGATAAAATTTCAACATTGTGTTTAAGAAGTATCCTAGCGAATTCGATAATGCCTTTTTTGTCTGATACGCTTATGAGGGCTCGCTTGATTTTAATCATGACTAGATATCAATCTTATGTTGTTTTAATTTTTTTCTAAGAGTGTTTCTATTAAGACCAAGAATTTCTGCTGCTTTACTTTGATTGCCTTTTGATATGCCCATGATGTAGGTTAATAGCGGCTTTTCAATAAGGCCCACTACCATGTCATAAACATTGGTTGGATTTTCGCCATTTAAGTCTTTGAAGTACTGATCTAAAGATTGGTTTACACAATCAGGTATATCTGTTTTCTTTTCCATTAAGCTACCAACATTTCTTCTTCATACTTTATATAAGAGGATTCAACCGATAGAAAATTGAAATAATCTTCAATGGTTTTAATTTGTTCATCAACTGTTTCAATTGTATTCATATAGTGTCTAAAATTTGCAGAATTTTTTAATCCTTTCGTGTACCAAGAGATATGTTTTCTAGCAATTTTTAATCCTGCATTTTCGCCATAGAAGTCGTAGAGTTCATTTACATGAGCAACGGTGACATTTTTAATTTCATCAATTGATGGGTTATCTAAATGTTTTCCTGTTTTAAGGTAATGATCAATTTCTCTAAAAATCCAAGGCTTACCTTGCGCCGCTCTCCCAATCATTACTCCATCTACCCCGGTGTAATCTAAGACATATTTTGCTTTTTCTGGAGTGGTGATATCACCATTAGCAATTACAGGAATATTCACTGACTGTTTCACTGCAGCGATGGTGTCGTACTCGGCATCGCCCATATATAAACAAGCCCTTGTTCTGCCATGAATAGCCAATGCTTTAATACCGATATCTTCAGCAATTTTTGCAATTTCTATAGCATTACGATTTTTAGTATCCCAACCAGTTCTTATTTTTAGTGTGACAGGAACGTCTACCGAGTTAACAACCGATGATAATATTTTTTGAACAAGTGGCTTGTCTTTAAGGAGAGCTGATCCCGCCATTACATTACATATTTTTTTTGCTGGACATCCCATATTAATATCAATAATTTGAGCGCCATGATCTACATTAAACTGTGCTGCTTCAGCCATCATTTTCGGATCAGCACCTGCGATCTGAACTGAAATTGGATCAACTTCACCCTCATGGTTGGCTCGGCGAAGTGTTTTCTGACTTCCATATAGAAGTGAGTTTGATGTCACCATTTCGCTGACCGCCATACCAGCACCAAACTTTTTGCAAAGTTGGCGGAAAGGACGATCCGTGACTCCTGCCATCGGAGCAACAACTAAATTGTTTTTAACGGAAATAGAACCTATTTGCACTATATATATTTGTTAAGGGGAAGTTGCCTATTTTATAGGCAAATGACTTTTTATAAAAGTGAAGTCTTAAAATTACTTATGCCACTGGTAGCCTAAATCAGCTATTTTTTCCTGTATTTCTCGAATGGCTTTATTGACGAATTCTGACGAACCTTTAACTCCAAGCTCAATTGTCTTAACAGGCTCTAGTTTAGGGAGGCTAAAAAGCTTAATTTCTGGATATTTTTTCACAATACTATTCATTAAATCGATTAACTGACTTTCGCTCACATCATTCACCCAAATAGAGGCCTCAGCGATATCATTTTTATTTAATAGGTCTTTATAGTATTCATTTAAGATCCATTCAACCATTGGCCAAGCCATTTCTGGAAATCCAGGTAGGAAATGGTGATGTCTGATTTTAAATCCAGGTATTTTATTAATTTCATTTGGAACTAATAATGCGTTATCTGGAATGTCCGCCATTAAAACTCTCTTGGGATAAGCGTCCTCACCAAATTGCCCTTCAATTCTTTTAACAGCCTCTTCATTTCGGACTAATTTCAGGTTGAATGCATTTGCAGCAGCCTGCCTTGTAAAGTCGTCAGGAGTGGCTCCAATGCCTCCAAAACAAAAAACGATTGTTTGAGCTTTTATTGATTCTTTGATTGATTGAATTATTTCATCTGAATCATCTTGAATATATTTAACCCAAGATAATGAAAGCGCGTATTTTTTTAACGTTTTTTGCAGGTAATCAAAATGTTTATCTTGTCTTTTGCCAGACAAGATTTCATCGCCAATAATTAGAGCTCCGAATTCCACTTTAATGTGCCGCATCCCAATTCAATCCGACACCAATATCAACAATAAGGGGGATATCGAGTTTTGCGACTCCCTCCATTAATATCGGCAATTCTTTTTGTAAGATTTCAATTTCATTATTAGGGACTTCAAAAACAAGTTCATCATGTACCTGCATAATCATTTTAGTTTTTAAATTTTTACGTGAAGTAAGCCACTGATCAACTGCAATCATAGCTAATTTGATGAGGTCAGCAGCTGTTCCTTGCATAGGTGCGTTGATTGCAGCTCTTTCTGCAGCAGCTCTTCTAATACCATTTGAGCCATTAATTTCAGGAATCCATAATCGTCTTCCGAAAAAAGTTTCTACATAACCTTTATCTTTAGCAAATAATTTTGCGTCTTCCATATAGCGCTTAACACCAGGGTATCTTTTAAAATAAGTTTCAATATAATTTGAAGCAGCACTTCTTTCGATACCAAGTGATTTAGATAAGCCAAATACACTCATTCCGTATATCAATCCAAAATTAATGACTTTGGCGTAGCGTCTTTGTTCTTGTGAAACAGTATTCAGATCGCAATTAAAAACTTCAGCTGCGGTTGATTTATGAATGTCCTCATTATTCTTAAACGCATCAAGCAATCTCTTATCTTGAGACAGATGAGCCATGATTCTTAGTTCTATTTGTGAGTAGTCCGCAGAAAGAATAGACGAATCTTGATTGGCAATAAATGCTTCTCTTATTTTTCTACCTTCCAATGTTCTGATAGGAATATTTTGTAAATTGGGATCTGAGCTAGCGAGTCTTCCAGTAATTGCAACCGCTTGATTGTAGCTTGTATGAATTCGTCCAGTACTTGAATTAATCATTTTTGGTAATTTATCTGTGTAGGTTGATTTAAGTTTAGATAAACTTCGATGTTCGAGTAATAATTTTGGCAATGGATAGTCAAGCGCTAATTCCTGAAGGACATCCTCATCAGTAGAAGGCGCACCTGAAGGAGTTTTCTTTAAAGGTTTGATACCTAATTTATTAAATAAAATATCTTGCAGTTGTTTGGGGGATGCTAAATTAAAAGGCTGTCCAGCTAATTGATAAGCCTCCTCTTCAAGTAATAGAATTTTTTTACCAATTTCATGACTTTGGGCGTTTAATTTTTTGTCATCAATGAGTACACCATTTCTCTCAATTTTTAAAAGCACTTCTGAAGTAGGCATTTCAATTTTTTCGTAGATAAATTTGAGTGTTGCCTCATTTTCAATCGCAGGCTTAAAAAATTGATTTAATTGCAATGTAATATCAGCATCTTCAGAGGAATAATTAGATGCAATATCAATATCTACTTCATTAAATTTAAGTTGGTTGGCGCCCTTACCTGCAACTTCCTCATAGCTAACGCAAACATGACCTAAATGCCTTAAACTTAAATTATCCATCCCATGGCTCTGATGACTTTCAGTTACATAACTTTGCAACATCGTGTCGTGCTGAATACCTTTAAGATGAATACCGTGATTTAAAAATACATGAGCATCATATTTTATGTTTTGCCCAATCTTTTTAATTTGCTCATCCTCTAAGATTGGTTTTAGAAGGCTTAATGTATGATCAAGTGACAGCTGTTTAGCAGCACCTGAATAGTCATGTGCTAGAGGAATGTAAGCGGATTTACCAGCAGTCACAGCCATTGATATACCTACAATTTTGGCCTGCATAGGATCAAGTGAGTTGGTTTCCGTATCAACGCATAAATAGTTTTTTTCTTTAACTTTTTCTAGCCATTCATTTAATAAAGTCTCATCAAAAATAGTGTCATATTTTATTTTAGAAATAAATTGGCTAGGTGATTTAATAGATACTTTTTCTTCACTTACTTGGTTCGAGTTATTTTCTTTGTAGTCACTATCTTTAATTTCATTAAGCCAATTTTTAAATTCGAATCTTTGGTATAAATTTGCTAGCGCTGATTGATCTTGAGCTTTTGGTTTTAAATTATCCCAATTTTTGTCGATATCCAAATCACACCGAATTGTAATAAGATCTTTTGCCTTTGGAATCCAATCTAATGCTTTCCTTAAATTTTCACCAACCACGCCAGAAAATTGAGAAGCATTAGTGACAATATTATCAAGCGTGTGATATTCGTTAAGCCACTTCAATGCAGTTTTAGGACCTACTTTTTCAACACCTGGAACGTTATCTGAGGTATCTCCAATAAGCGTTAAGTAATCAACGATCTGATTAGGTAATAGACCAAATTTATTTTTAACGCCTTCGATATCAAGCTTTTCATTGCTCATGGTATTAATTAAAGTCACATGCTCATTCACAAGCTGAGCTAAATCTTTGTCGCCTGTGGAAACCACTACATTAAATTGATATTGAGTTGCCTCTTTACAGAGTGTCCCAATGACATCATCAGCCTCGACACCTTCTTTAATAATAATGGGCCAGCCCATCGCTGTAATGGCTTCATGAAGAGGTTTAATTTGCGCGACTAGATCTTCAGGCATCGCTGATCGATTAGCCTTATATTCAGGATAGAGATCATTTCTGAAAGTTTTACCTTTTGCATCAAAAACGCAGGCGCTATAATCAGAGGGGAACTCTTTATGGAGTTTTCTGAGCATGTTTAAGACGCCGTAAATAGCTCCGGTAGGTTCTTGATGGCTATTTCTAAGATCAGGCAGCCCATGAAATGCCCGATAAAGATAAGAAGAGCCATCGACCAATAATAGTGTTTTCATTGTTTAACTTTGAAAGTTTTTATGTCTGCAGATAAAAAGATACCTAAATTTAACGGCCCAGAATTATTTGATGAAACTCATAACGAGAGTGAATCCTGGTATGCATTCGAAATTATGTCAGAATTTGTTGGTGCTACCGAAAAACTTAAGAAAATAACTCCGGCAGTATCTGTCTTTGGAAGCGCAAGGGTCTTCGAAGATCATCCTTATTATAAGCTCACAGTTAACATAGCCGAGGCCTTATCCAATGCTGGATTTAGTGTCATTTCTGGCGGCGGCCCAGGCCTTATGGAAGCAATTAATAAAGGCGCTTCTCTAGGAAAGGGCCCTAGCATTGGACTTAATATCAATTTACCTCATGAGCAAAAGCCGAATGACTATCAAGATATTTCAATTAATTTTAAATATTTCTTTATGCGTAAAGTCATGTTTATTAAATATGCTTCGGCTTATGTAGTGCTCCCTGGGGGCTTTGGAACTCTTGATGAGCTTATGGAGGTGATTACCCTTATTCAAACAGGTAAATCAAGAAAGATTCCTATCATTTTAGTAGGAAAAGAGTTCTGGTCTGGCTTATTGGATTGGTTAAAAGACAAGATGGTTAAAGAGGGTATGGCCCAAGAAAAAGATTTAGAGCTGATTCAAGTTCTTGAGGAGCCCAAAGAGATTGTTAATGCAATCTTTAATCATTACGAATCGATTGGGTTTACACTAACGCCAGCCGAGAGAAAAGCACAGCTTTACTTATAAATTGTCAAATAAACCATACCACCTATAGGTTTTTTGCTAGAATCTTGTCTATGAAAATACAAAACAAAATCAAAGCTTTTTTATTAGCCACTGCCTTTTTTAGTTTAAATGTGATGGCTGAAAAAAAACTTGAGATTCTAGAGGAAGTTAAGCCACCGCCAAAGAATTTTGAAAGTGATGTTGTAGAGGAGCCTCAAATTACCATCACAAAAAAAGGTTCTGATACAGTTGAAGAATATCGTATCAATGGTGAGCTTTATATGATGAAAGTAACCCCCCCTGCTGGCGGGCCTTCATATTATTTATTGAAGGAAGATCAAGATGCAGGTTGGGCAAGATATGATGGCCCTAGCCAACCTCTCACAGTGCCTAAATGGGTAATATTTAGATTCTAAATTTTTTAAAGGGCTTTGCCCTTTTTTTATGTCTGTCTATACATCAGTAAATATTGAAGAATTAAAAGATTGGCTCAAAGATTATGCGCTAGATGATCTTACTGATTATCAGGGTATTAAGTCTGGTATCACAAATACCAATTATTTTTTGATGACAAAGCATGATCAATTCGTTTTAACGCTCTTCGAAAAGAATACCATTGAAGATCTCCCTTACTTTGTAGATCTGATGTCCCATCTTGCGACGCATGCATTTTTATGCCCCAAGCCTATACTTAAAAAAAATGGCACAGCCTTAAGTATTCTGAAAAATAAACCTGCTTTGATCGTTAGTTGCCTTAAAGGAAAAGAACTGACAAACCCTGCAGAAGATCACTGCGAATCTGTAGGTAGAAGCTTAGCTGAATTACATATCAAGTCAGCTGATTTTGAAGCGCAACATCAAAATACAAGAAATCTGACTTGGATTAAAAAAACAGCCGAAGCTTTACTTAATAAATTACCTGAAGATGAGGGTCAATTACTAAAAGAAGAAATTAGCTACCAAGAGAATCGGCTTTACGATTTACCTAAGGCTACCATTCATGGCGACTTATTTAAAGATAATGTCCTTTTTTTACATAATGAAGTATCAGGATTTATTGATTTTTATTATGCTTGCACGGACTATCTTATTCTGGATGTAGCTATTGCTGTGAATGACTGGTGCGTGAATGAAGACGGTTCTTTTGATGCGGCAAGATTAACGGCTTTCTTAAGTGCATATAAAAATATAAGATCATTTAATGAAGCAGAAGAAAAGTCTTGGAATGACATATTAAGATTAGCATCACTTAGATTTTGGGTATCAAGGTTAAATGATTTTTATCATATTAAAGAGGGCGAGCTTACTTTTACAAAAGACCCTAACCATTTTAAAAAGATTTTAAAGCAACGCATTGCTGAGCATACAAGGTAAATCAAAATGAAAAAAATTACATTTAAAGACTCTATACGTTGGAATAAGGAAAGTTTTTTACTTTTTAAAAAAACACCTAATCAATCATTGATGCTGAGCTTAACTTATCTATTTATTTTTATGCTACTTCCATCTGTACCAATGGTTCAAGTATTTTCAATTGCATCTATTTTGATCTGGCCTATATTTTTAGTATTTGCCGTTAACTTTTATAAAATACATGATAAAAATAAGAATGAAACATTTTTAGCGGTGTATGAAAAAATTAAACCAAGACTGCTTACGCTCCTAGCCCTTGGCCTTATTTGCCTGACTTATGCAGGCATAGTCACTATGGTTTTGAATTCTGAAATGCAACATTTCATTCAATTATCAGAAAATAACAATGAGCTTGCTAATGTCATTAATAATTTTTTACCCATGATAGGAAAATTAATCTTACTTTTATTGCCCTTACTTATGGGGACATGGTTTTCACCGATGTTAATTGTTTATAACCACTACTCGTTATTTAAATCGATTAAATCAAGCATTGCAGGATCGCTTATGTATATTATTCCTTTAGGCCTTTCATGGCTTATTTTTTCGACAACAGCGATATTATTTATGTTGTCATGTGGAGTATTGATTGGATCTTTAGCTTCATTCTTCCCTAACATAGGATCTTCATTAATGGGGGCTGTTATTTTCTTTGCATTACTTGTCATCACATCCGTAATGTTTGCATTTCAATATATTAGCTATCGAGATATTTTTAAAACAGCAAAAAGTTATTAATGTTTAAATAGTTTTGCATATTCCATGGCAAGCCACTTAGTGCCTGCTTTATTAAATTTAATTTGTATTCTTAAGTCGTCCGCATTTCCTTCATAACCTAAAACAGTGCCTTGGCCAAATTTTTCATGTATCACTGATTCACCAATTCTCCATGTATGCTTTTGTTGGCTAGGCTGTGAATAATGCTCTTCAACTTGATCGACATTATTTTTAAAATTAATAGTATTAATATTTTTAATGAGATTTTCAGGAATCTCTTCTAAGAATCTTGATGGCATACCATATCTGGTTTGACCATGTAGCATTCTTGATAACGCATAACTTAAATAAAGTTTTGACCGGGCTCGAGTGACTGCAACATACATAAGCCTTCTTTCTTCTTCAAGGCCTTTAGATTCAAATAAACTTTGTTCATGTGGACATAAACCCTCTTCAAGACCGGAAATAAATACCACATCAAATTCTAATCCTTTGGATGAATGAATTGTCATGAGTTGAATAGCATCTGCGCCCTCACTGGCTTGCATATCGCCACTCTCAAGGGAAGAATAATTTAAAAAATCCCCTAAAGGATTGGTAGATTCATTATTGTCATTGTTAAGAAATGTGGCTGCTGCAGACACTAATTCATTCAAGTTAGAAACTCTATCTAAGCCATCTTTGTCATTGGTATAGTGCTCTTTAAGTCCTGATTCATTGATAATGAGATCAATCATTTGAGGAAGCGTTAACCCCTCAAATCCACTTTCGATATGTTTAATGAGATGGATGAAGTAAGGCAAACCTTTTTTGAGTGTGGCCGCTTGATCTGAGGATTGCAACGCCGCATCCCACAAGCTGCAAACATCTTTTCTTGAAATATCTTGGAGATTTTCTAGTGATCTACTACCTATGCCCCGTGTTGGAAAATTCACAATTCTTA
>Ga0209596_1001003_pt1 | contig 25016 bp, 25 predicted proteins | sample M_130807_MF_Meta_FD_187314 | JGI IMG/M metagenome (GOLD analysis project Ga0209596, IMG submission 187314) | Freshwater microbial communities from Lake Montjoie, Canada to study carbon cycling - M_130807_MF_MetaG (SPAdes) (version 2) | ecosystem: Environmental > Aquatic > Freshwater > Lake...
ATATGGACGCTCCTACAATTGCTACTTTAAATGCTGGTGATAATACCTTTGGTGCTGGTGCAAATGGAATTAGTATTTTAGAAGATGTTTTAACTACTCCTAACGGAATAACATTGAACTCTGTTGGAATATCTTATGATAGTGGGACAACTATTACTGCTAATACTTGGGACGATATTACTACAAGAATATCATATTTATCTGCTGTTGCTCCTAATAATTTAAATCCTACAATATTGGCGGTAAATAATACACTCTTTATCGAAAATGCGGATACTGCTCCTACGAGAGTTATTAATGCAATGGCGGGTGATACTGCTTTGCCGAGCGAACATTTCGGTATTTCTTGGGTTGGTGATACTCTACCTTTTGTAATGGAAACATTAGACGCAACTGCTTTAAAAATAAAAGACACTACATTAGTATTAGAAGATACAGCAACACCTCAATCTACCGCTATTACTGCTACAAATATTTCTATTGCTGGTGGTGGTAATGCTACTTGGGCGAGTATTATTGCTGGTGGTGGTGGTGTTCCAAATATAAATCAAGTATTAGCAGTAGGTCAAAATGCGAATAATCAACCTATTACAAATCTTAATAGTATTCAAATAGCAAGTGGGACAACTTTATCAAATAATTCATTGGCATTTAATGGTGGTGCTGGTGCTGGTGTTATTACTGATTTATTTAGTATTAACGGACAACAATATTATCCTTATGGTGGAACACCTGATTTAAATGCTGTTTTGGGTGCTGGAAGTAATGCGAATAGTCAAAGTATTACTGGATTAATTAATGTTGATTTACAAACTATTAATGGTAGTTCTTATCCACCAGCAACACCTAATTTAAATACTGTTTTATCAAGTGGAAATAATGCGTCTAATCTAAATATTACTGGTGTTAATAATTTAGATGTTTATTCTATTAATGGGGTTTATTATCCACCTTACCCTATTTCTCCATACGGATTAACTCAAACATTATCATATAGTAATGATGGTGGTGGATTAAGTTTAACTAATGTTGGTGGTATGTCTTCTGTTAGTGGAACATTAACTATTTCTTCTCAAAATAGCGGTGCGATAGACATAAATAGTAGTTATGATACGAATATGAATGGGACTGGAACTTTTACTATTAATAATGGTAATGGAATTAATATTAATTCTTCTAATGCTATACAAATAAACTCAACTGCGAGTAGTGCTACATTACAAGCAAATCAAAATATTTCAATATATTCTAATAATGGGAGTATTACATTAGAAGTTGTAAGCGGTTATATTTATCTTTATGGTCTGCCTACGAGTGGTGGCGGACCAGCGAACTCTCTTTATAATGGTGGTGGAATATTAATGATTAATTAAAAATAAAAATATTGGTATAAATATATATAATGATGAAATCATTGCAACCGGAAGATTTCCATAAATCACTTTACGAGGAGTTTTTAATACCTCGTAAAGAAATCGAGCACCAAATAAACCGACAAAATAAATATATTACAATTATCCTCGGGTGTTTGATAGTAGGTGCAGTTATTTTATTATGTATGCTTATATTATAATGTTAAACGCTGACACACCCCAAGACATCGAACAGAAGGAATTGCTTATACCATTGGAGGAACAATTGCAAAAAGCATTGGACGATATAAAAAAGAAAAATATGATTATTAAGATTATGATAGGAGTTTTAGTAGTAGTTGTTATTATCTTATTATGTGTCATTATAGTATAATGGCAGAATGGACTGATGATATAGAGCAGATTTTAGAAAATATAAGAATAAATAGTGTTATATTGTCTAATCACCATAAGGACAGGTTTTATCATTATAAAGGACATTTAAAATACTTTAAATTGCCCTTAATTGTATTAAGTAGTATAACGAGTATTGCATCGGTTGGATTGGGCGGTTATATGCAACAAAACGCAATTTCGTTATTAACTTGTTTATTGAGTTTGACGTCTGCAATATTAGCGAGTATCGAGTTATATCTTGGAATACAAAAAAATATGGAGCAGGAACTAATGGCATCAAGAAAGTTCTTGCTATTGAGTTATTCAGTATATAAATTAAGATACACTGACAAGAAGAACAGGGTTGATAATCCAAGAGTTTTTTTAGAGGAAATGTATAATGAATATACAAAATTGATTGAAACATCAAATCTAATAAAGAATAACAAACTAAAAGACGCACTTGCACCATTGCCGGACACATTTAAATTAGCACTTATACCAACTCCAACATCTGCAAAAGAACCTAATTTTGGTCTTGAATTGCATCAATTAAGCGATATGCCAATAGTATAAAAATATATCTTAATTATATAATGATTGCAAACCAGAGATTATATGATTACAGCGACCCTGATAAAGCATACAAAAAATTAAAAGACTATGCACCAGAAGCAGATTTGTATATCAGTGATAAGAAGGATAAAAAATATTTTATAATTCACCCAAAAACCAATAAGAAAGTTTATTTCGGGTCTATGGGATATGAAGACCATACAAAACATAATGACCCCATAAGAAGGTCAAATTATTTGCGTAGGAGTGCAAATATAAGAGGTAATTGGAAAGATGATAAGTTTTCGCCGAATAATTTAGCAAGGAATGTTTTATGGTAATAGAATATATTATATATCTTAATTATATAATATGCCAAGACCATTGAAAGGAAGTCAAGAAGCAAGAGATGCAATGGCGAAAGCGAGAGCATCAAGAGGAAAACCAAAAGACCCAAATGCACCAGTGAAGGTGAGAAAATCAAATAAAAATACACAGGGTATAGCAGACACAACACCTGTTCTATTAGAAACTGTGAATAAAAATGAATTAGTTGTTCCGCAATATTACGCAAAGCAATTGGCAGGAACAACGAAAAAACCAGTTCGTTTTAGATTGGTTAATCCCATAACACAAGAACGACATTTGGCAACAAGAAACGGACAATCTGTCGTTAAAATAAGTCGCAGAGCAACTGCAAACACTGTTTTACTTGGTGATAATCCAACACCAATTCCGCTCAAAGCGTTTAGTAAAAAGGACAGAGAAAAAGTTGTCAATCAGTTCCATTTAGTGGAAGTAAATGCTGATAAAGACACAAAAGAAATTGCAAAAATACCGTTCGATAAACCGAAGTCAAGAGGTCGTCCAACCAAATTGCCAAAAAACATTGCATATAAAAAAGCAAATCCAACAGAACCAAAGGAACCAAAAGAACCAAAGGCAAAGAAACCAAAAAAAGAAAATATTAAATTAACCATTGAAGAAACGAAACCAACGAAACCGACGAAACCAACGAAACCGACAAAACCAGCGAAACCAGCAGGACAAAAAAATATTACAGATTTTTTCCTACCTGCACCAATGCCACCAATAACAGAAAAGACAACAAAAGACATAAAAACTTTTATGGACGAAATCAAAGAAAAAGGTGAAACCGAAGGGTTGGATTATTACAAATCAGTTGGTCTGTTTAGTGATTTAATATTGGCAGGTTTAATTTTGAAATATGGCAATAAATGTTATTGGGAATCGAGTGTTGCGGGTGAAGGAAAATCATCTGCATATTCAGGTGATGCTGAATTAAGAGTTATTTATGATAAATCAGGAAAAATTACAGGTTTAAACGACAATAAAGCACTATCACCTTTATTTATAAAGTCATATCAAGAAATTATTGGAAAACATCTTGAAGGTTGCATTGAAAGAGGCGAACAAACTATTATTATACCTTTATTATTGCAAGGATACGACATTAAAACAATAAAATCACCAACGGGTGCAAAAGTTCCTGAATATACAAAGGAAAAATCATCACACGCCAATATGATTGTATATAGACCAAAACGAGGATTAGTTGAAAGGTTTGAACCCCACGGGACAAAATCTGGATTCGCCGAGGGAATAACATCTGGAAGCGAAGTTGAAATAAATAAGGTTCTTAAAAAGTTCTTTGAAAAGGATATGGCACCATACATTGGAAATGTTAGGTTTGTTCCGCCCATTGATATTTGTCCCACAAAATACCCAAAAACAGAGGGTTTCCAAGCATTGCAATCAGGATTGGGAACTGATGTGTATGGCGACCCATATAAGGGATTCTGCTCTATGTGGTCTTTATTTTTTGCAGAACTTGCATTAATGAATCCGGATAAAACCAGCGACGAAATTATAACAGAGGCACTCGATGTTGCAAATGAAAGTCCGGATTATCTATTGCAACTAATAAAAGGTTATAGTCGTATGGCGGAATTAATGGCAAAGGAAATTGCAGACAATGTTGGAGTGAAAGATTGGAGTTTTAAACTTGAAAAAGATTTGTTTTCCCCTGATTACAGGGGTCTTTTTTTCTTGGGAAAACAGTCGCCAGAAGTTCGTTCAAAAATTGCAGACTATTTAACAGCAACATTTTTAAATATTAATAATAGAACCGGAACACCTATTGGCAAACCCACCGAACCTGAACCACCCTCTGCACCATCAAGATATGCTGAGGTTGAAAATGTATTTAAATCAAATAGGGAAATAGACGATATTAAGCGAATGCTTATGTCATTGAAAATAAGTAAAAAAGTTTTACAGGAAATGTATGATATGTCTTCATCGCCAGAATATAGAAGCATTATAAACGATTTTATGAAAATAAATGATAAAGATGCAGACGACATTTTAGAGTTTAAATATAAACATTTTGCGAAGTTTCTCACACATCAAGGAATGGCATTAAGACCGAGATATTCAATAGAACTTGCAAGTTTATTAAATAGAAATTACTCAAAAAAAATGACGAAAAAATTATATAAAATTGTTGATGACATTGTTAGAAACTTACAAGAAGACGGAACTACATTGCATTCCGGAAAACGAGTTCCAGTATCATCTCTTATTGGGTCTGGTATTCTTGAAGATTTACAAAACACATTCAAAACAGGTGTAAAGGCAGTTAAGAGAGGATTTGATAAAGCGAAAGATTTTGCATCAACCGTAATAACTGGCAGAACCGATTACCAACCCAACGGCAGAGCAATTCTCAAAAAATATGGCAGTGAAAACATCAAATCAATTGAATTGGGTCGGGACCCAGTTCTCCCAGCATTGAAAAGCGTCTTAAATGTTATTAGTGGCGGAGAGTTTGGAAAGCGAGTTGAGAATGCAGATTATGATGACCTTTTTCATTTGTTCGCAGTTATAACGCTCGAAAGTGGTAAGAAAATTATGACAGAAAAGAATGAGGTAATAATAATAAGCGAAAGCATACCAGCAAGAAGCGAAAAGGCAGAATACAAGACAATATTTAAAGTTCCATCAATTTCATTGGAACAACTTTTTAGCAATAATAAATCAAAAATGGGTGGAAAATATTTCACATATTCTGCAAAGGATAATAACTGCCAAGACTATCTATTGAGTATGATAAAATCCTCTGGCATTGGGACAGAGGAAGATTATAAGTTTGTTAAACAAGATACGAAGCAATTGTTCGAAGGTATGCCATATTTGCGTAAGTTTGCAAATAGCATAACAGGGTTTGCTGGGAAATTAGATGTATTAATTTCAGGAAGAGGATTTAGTGGAAAAGAAACCGACGCAGAAATTGAAGATATTATAGGAATGGATTTAGAGCAAAAAAAAATATCTGGTAATGGTATAAGAGAAATGTGCGACAGATGCGAAATGTGTGGTGGCAAAATAAATGTCGGCGATTGGTTCAAAAAGGTCGGCAAAAAGATTGACAGAGGGTTTAAGAAAGAGATTTCCAGACCCACTGAAAAACTTGCAAAGGAAGCAGGAAGTTATATTACAGCAAAGAAGGGAGGTTTTGCGACTGATTTAATTGATTATGGTGTCCCTGCATTGACTGCTGGTGTATTGGGTGGTCTTGCTGGTGCTACAACAGGTGGTCTTGGTGGTGTTGCTGGTTCTGCCATTGGTTCGAAGATTGGAAAAGAATATATTGCTCCTGCATTGCATAAGGCAACGGGTGCAGGTGTTGGCGGACGAAGTGCTTGGATTGCTCTCGTTAAAAAGGTTTCCAAAGACAAGGGAATCTCATATAAGGAAGCATTGTCTGTTGCATCTGCTATGCGAAAAAAATAAATGGGGGCGAACTGCCCTCCTCGTCCCTGAATATAAGCGGAGGGTCTGCTAATAGTCTAAAAGATTATATTATATGTGTTATTACCTACAACAGGGTTGAGCGTTGTTTTAAAAAAACATTGACAACATTGAAGGAGAATAAAATCCCCCCGAATAAGATTTATTTAGTGGTGCATAATGCAGAACAGGCAAAAATGTATAAAGACGGAATCCCAAAAGAACTCTATAATGATATTATTATAACAAACGAAAATAAGGGTATATACGGGCAAATGAATTGGGTCTTTAAACATTACAAAGAAGGTCAGCATATCTTGAAGTTGGACGATGACATAAGTTCTTTTAAAAAACTACAAGGCGGAAAGTTAGTCAAAATAAAAAACATTGGTGATATAATTAAGAAGGGTTTTGAACTATGCGAACAGAAAGGTTTTAAATTATTCGGGTTATACCCTGTTGCCAATGCATATTTTATGGAAAGTCAAAAAGAATACACAGAGGATTTGCGGTTTGTGGTTGGTGCATTTATGGGAATCATTAATCAACGAGATAATCAAATAGACCTCAAAATAAAAATAAAAGGCGACTATGAATATGCTATTAATTCGTTTTTGAAAAATGGTGGTATGATACGATTTAATCGAGTTGCGTTTGTGTATGATATTACGAAAAATGCAGGTGAGCGTATATCAACAATGAAAAGCGACGCAAAAATATTAATAAGCAAACACCCTGACCTTGTGAAAGAAAACCTTCGTAGAGGTGATATGGGAGAAATATTACTGAGTAAAGGTGTCAGTAAAATAGTAGGTGGTAAAATTACAAATCTTGATGCAATCCCGATTGATGATTATTCGAGTGAAATCATTGCAGTTGATGATATAGACCGCACCGAAAAGGTGAAAAAACTTCAAACCGAATTATATGAACTATTGCAGAAAGCAAAAATACCAAAAATAGAACAGGCAAGAAAAGATGGTTTAAACACAAGAGGTGATTTACTCGGTTATAAAGGTTGGACTTTTACAATGGGTATTGGCAGACGCAGACAACTTGGTATAGGAGAGTTTTTATCAAACAAACGAGAACCTGATTTGTTTAAAAAGGTCGTTGAATATGGTAATGCAATCTTACCAACAGGGTTTAAATATTCTACAATAACAATAAACCGAAACCTAAAAGCAAAAAAGCACACAGACAATGGCAACACTGGTTTTGGTGCAATTACATTTCTCGGCGATTATACAGGTGGTGGATTATATGTTTATAATAGAAAAGATGAACCGAAACTATTTGACACCAACAACCGAGTCATTATTTTTAATGGTTCAAATCTGGCACATCGAACGGAACCATTTAAAGGTGATAGATATGCAATGATATTTTATAGTCAGCAAACAGATAAAACAATAAAGGGACTAAAAATGGAAGGTTCTGGGTTTGTAATTTAATCTAATTATTAAGATTTTAACAAGTATTATATGATTTTTAACTTAAAGTTCATATAATTCAATATAAAAGATTAATAAAATTAATTTTATTAACACTTTAACAAGATTTAAACGATTTTTAACTTAATATTTGGATAATTCAATATAATATCTTAATTTTGGTCTAAAATATTGTTGTTGTTATATGGATTTATATAAACATTTAGGAGTATTTATATAATACATTTAGGAAAAATGATTTAGATAATATTCTTATATAACTCTATAATATAAAATGCAAGAAGACCCCCGACCCTATTTCGCCGACCGCCAATCCGCCATCAAACGCTTACCTGTCAAACCTGCTTTACGCACCAACAAGTTTCCGCACCATATTCCCTCTTATAAAAAACGAGATTTATCAATTGTCGTTGAAAAATGTGGCGTTGAAATTGTAGGACAAACCACCTGTGGTGTTATAAAAACCCAAAAATCTAAAACCAGATTATCAGTGCAAAACTTTTATGATGCTTGTATTACCAATGGTTTATGGCGTAGTGAGTTCCATTGCTACAATGACCGCAAAACAGGCGGTTTGAAAAAAACGCTTACCAAAGTGTGCTATGCTGAAATGCTAATGAAGATATAAAACGCACAGGCGAAAATATATTTGTTGCAAATACCAAATAATATCAAATAACATTTCTATATGATATTATCCTAATCTTTTTTTACATATGTATCGAGCATACCCGAACTGCTTCCCATTTCTGTCATTGTGTTTGCAATTGTATTCTTGGTGCCAATCGTATCTCCAAACTTGTCTGTGAGATAGGTGTGGCGTAATTGATTTACGCTGACCTTTTTGTCAAATACTTTATTCAATCGCTGGTTGAGTTTAACACTGGATAGTGGGTTCATATTACTATCAAAAAATAAATAGTCAGTTGGGTTAATTGCAATCCATTTTTTGAGAATGTTTCGCAATTGCATTGGGATTTCTAAATCCTGAGTGCCATATGTTTTAACTGTCTTAAATGAGTTGAAAACCATCTTGGTTTTTTCTAAAAAGTTGTCTTTGGTTTTATCGATATTCTTGATTTTGAAATCGCAGAAATCCTTACTACGCCTCGGCGGAACATATATGCCACCTAATACACTGAGTAATACGAAGTTTTGGATTTCTTGCAAATCACTTATAGTGTGAGATTTCTTTTTGTATAACAGGTCTGCATTACGCTTCAATGCTTCATACAGTTCTCGCACCTGTTGTGTGCCAACCCAACTCGCCTCTTGTTCGTCGGTCTTAATCTGCTTTGAAATCTCCTTATTATATGCCTTAACATCTTCTGCCATTAAATCCCTGTATGCCTTTTTATCCGTAATGATTACCAATGCAGACAGAATGGTCTTTCGCTTATTAGGTGCTACATCTTTTAAGAATGCAATGACTTTGTCGCTATTATCAAACTTGGATAGGTCGTAGTCTTCGTCAGCAAAAACTTTTTTATAAAGGTTCTTTAATATCGAGGTATAAGTGGTTATTGAACTTTCGCCAAGCGTTGCTCGTTTTTCTGCAATATACTTTCGTATCTTATCCATTATATTATTAAGGTATATATTATTTTAGACCAATTCTAATTATTCCCTAAATTAACGATTAGTTTATTTAGGCGTTTTTTTATATCAGCATAATATATAAATGGAAATCAGGAGTTTAAAAAACGACCTAAAATACGGCGACCAAAAAGAACTTGAAACCATCAGTGTAATTAAAACATATTGGTTGGACGACAGCATTGTTGATACTAAAACAAAATACGGACACCGTTATTGCAAATACGATTATGAAAGCGAGAATGGCACCACTTGGGAACTTAAATCCAGACGATGTGCTAAAACTGCATATGCAACGACAATTATTCCAAGTCATAAGATACGAGAAACCGAAAACAAACAGATATTTATGTTTAATTATAGCGATTGCTCGTCATACATTGACTATGACCCAGAAAAGTTTTCTAAATATCAGCGTAAGATGGTGAGATGTTTTCGGGCAGGTGCTTCTTCTAAACCTGTCGAACACATTGAAATCCCAATTACCGATTTGATTGATATAAACATTTAGGAGTTTTTATAAAAACCATTTTTATAAACACTTATTGGAAAATGATTTAGAAGATATTTTTATATAACTCTATAATATAAAATGAACCCCAACCCGAAGAAGTGCTTTTTGCGAAATGGCAAATATGTTGAGATGGTGAAAGGCAAACGCAATGTTTGCAGAGATGTTTATGGTGTGATTATTCACAAGGGCGAGAACAAGCATTGTGATTATGGATACAGCAATAAAAATTATGACCCTTACTATGATGAAATAGACCGAGATGGCGAAAGCATTTCATTCTTTTACAATGCAGATGATTATGCAATGGCAGTTGATTTACTTGATTTTAACAGTGATTATAAGATTAGAAATAGAAACAATGAGTTTCAATGCATTTATGGTGCGGACTTGCCAGTTTATTTTAAGACACATACTTATAAGAAGGAGGGTTGGATATACATTGAAAGACGAGAGGGTGTTAATTATATACTGAATATTGATGTCGAGCGGGAATGTGTTTAATAGTATCACTTTTTTTAAATTATTTTTTAATTTAAAAAAAAATTGTTTGCAAATATTTAGGAATAATTATTTATACAAAAAAACAATATATATTATTTAACTGACTTAAAAGATTGTCTTAATATATACTATAAATACAATGACCGCCAAAACCGCCACCCCTGTTCCCTTTCCGTTTATCCCCGATGATGTCTTCTCAATCATCAAATCATATGCAGTGCCAAAACCTGTTAGTTGGGTTAAAAAACTTGATATACTAAAACCAAAAATCCAGAAATATTTGGAGAAAAAAAATAAAGCAGTTTGTTATGACTTTGCAAAAAACCTCTATGTATCCACTGAAAGAACCCACTATAATTGGACTTCGGCGTTTGACCGCCAATACAAAGAAACCACCAAAGACAAAATACTCGATGATGTATTTGATAGGACTTACAACTCATCATTAATCAATAAAAATACAACTGAGGGGTCTGCTCCATTTTGCCTGTATAAAAAAGGTTCAAAAGATAAACAGATGGACGATGCAATAAGTTCTTCTATAAAATGCGACCTTCCATTCACTGATAGAATGTTAGTTATGGTTGCAAGGCATAATGACCCAGTTGCCGTAGAAGAAAGAAAAAAATATGCAGAGGAAATAGCAGAGAAATATGTAAAATATATTGAATACTTCCTCCTCAATGGTAAATCCGCAAACCCGTAAAGTTGTGCGGACTTTTTGAAACTTCCCTAATGGATTTTAAAACAACTGAATATGCTTTTTTATGAATTGGTTTCATAAAAAAGTTTCTAAAACTATGCACCACTTTACGGGTTTCCGGAATTATACCTTTGTCAAATCAATTGGTTCAGTATTCTCACTGGTTATTCTGTTAATACCATCTCCATATACATCAATGGACTTACGAAGTTTCGGGTCGGCACTTTGAAAAAATTGTTTAAGCATATACTCGTTTTTCTTCCAATCAATGTGTTTATTGAGGTCGTCAAACATTCCAAGAAATGCATCTGTATCATCATATAGGTTCTTTGTCCTCTTTGGAAATGCATTGATATAATGCAAGAATGCTAAACAGAACCAACCACAAGCGTTCGACATAAGCGACTGGACGTCCTTCGTATTGTGTGGAAATTGTCTTCCATTTGCACCAATGGTGTTGTTAAAAACTTTCTTCACTGATTCAGGAGCACCAATGCCATATGGGTCAAAGTATATCGCCTCTATCAAGTCATTTGGATATTTATTAACTTGTAAGCAAGTCCAATGCGAACCTTGGTTGAGGGTTCCGTCCTCTTTGTATTCGTCGTCTAAATTAATAAAGTAAGATTTATTGAACTCGAACTTTTTTGGCAAATCAGTTTTATATACAATCTTAGCGAGTGGGACATTCATCTTTTCTGCCATTTCCCGTATTTGAGTGTTTGTAAGCATATTATATAATTAATATAGAAATTAATTTTATAATAAATAACCGATTTGCCCTAAATTGTTTATTTCATTTGAAATTGAGGAGGGAGGGTATGCCTCCACTGGAAGTTTGCACCGTAAGGTTGTGATTGCAAAGCAGGTGGCATTGCACCAATGCGTCCGCCGACCATACTTCCTCCTAAACCAACAGACCCTGCTTGGCGACGAGTTCCTCGCTCACCTCCAACGCCTAAACCCAGACCTCTTCCAGATGATAAATACAACCCGCTTCCGGAAGCATACAACCCACTTCCAGCAATGGGAAATCCAAATCTGTCAGTTGCAACCTGTGCCTCTGCTTTGTCTGCCATTGCCTGAGCGAGTGCGTTTCTATCCAACGCTCCCATATCAGTTCCAAGACGACTATTTAGTTCTTCCAATGCCTTATCCTGTGCCATTCTTCCAACAAGACTTCTTGCCTTTCTTGCTCTTGTTCCACCAGCATTTGAAGACCAATAAGAGTTAGGATTATCAATGTAGTCTAATCCCAATGAACTCAAACCAGCAACACCAGCGGGTATGTAAGGAAGAAGTGCAGGATTTGCAGTGGCAAGTGAAGCACCACCAGCAGTCAATGCACCCATCAATGCCATCTTTGCAGTTGGTTTTAACTGGTCGCCAATCTTATAGACTGCTTTTTTAAGTCCTTTCTTCTGCAACCATCTATCAACAGCGGGACCGAAGATTCCCTTTCCTTCCATCTCTGGTGCCATATCTTTATTTGCCATAATTTCGGGAGGTGATAGTGCGAGTTCGGCACCTTTTCCCTTCCTAAATGTATTTGTAAGTTGGTTATATGTTTCAGGAGAAACAATGACACCAATGCCCTCGCCCTCCATTGCAGGTCTAACTCGAACTCTATGACCGTTTCGTAGTTTGGATAATTGCTTACCACTTGCTGTAATATTTATGCGTTCCATTATACATATTACAAAGAAAAAAAATGCGGGATATTCTTAACGACAAATAACGCCTAAACTCTGGCACCTGTCAAAATATCAACTGAAACATCAACACCATATTCAATAAAGCACCATAAGTCAATGGGACGAGCGGAAATATTCTGCCCGATAATTTGCACTGACTTAGGAACACTTTCCTCAACTGGCAACATACGAGATACATCAACATAGTAAAAGCAATTGGATTGCTTGAAAGCGTAGAAGTCAATAAGACCCGATGTAAGACCGTCAGTCATTCCACCATTAACGGCATTCTGTCCGTATAGTTGCTGGGAGAACTCCTCGAACGAATAACGCTGAGTGTTGTAGAGCATATTCTGTCCTGATACAACCACATTGAAATTGGTAAGTTGAACCATTGGAGCAGTTTGACCGCACCCAGCAGGGTCATAAGGCGACTGATATTCGGGGCAAGGAAGAACCAAAGATGTTGCAGTGATAAACGGAACCAAAAGAACAGACTTCAATGCAGAAATGCCGTTGGTAAGGAGAGAGTTAATCTGTCCCTGAGAAGCAACATTGGTAATTTGGTATTGGTAAATATCAGTATATTTGATTTGCTTAATAGGAGAAGATAGATAAGCAGACTCGAATACGGGGTTGAAAGTGTAAGCAGGGACATACAGGAAAAGATTTCTGTAAGCACCCTGTCCTACGGAGTTTCCTGCAACACTGGTGAGAGTGCTGTCTAAACAAGTTGAACCAACACTCGCATTGACCCTGATAGTAGTAGAAGCACTGAAAACACCAGCACCACCGCTTCCGGGAAGAGTTGAAGAAACCATAAAAGGGCAAACACCACCAACAGCGTTGGAAACACTCGTAAGAGCAAGAGTATCGGTCGCACCATTAACAATGGGTATTTCAGCAGTTGTGTTATTCAAGTTAAGAGTAAGTTTGAGGAAAGCACCCTTCAATAGAGGACACATCATAAAGAACGAGTGGATATGCTTCAAATAAATCTGGGCGTTAATGGAGATTTGCAACACACCCTGTGCTCCCGCATTAACACCATCAACTTTGCGAGAAATGTATGACTGATATAGGGTTGAAGCAGACTGAGCGGTGAGGAATGAGGCGTAGGTAGTGGAACCGATAATACCATCAGCGTCAAAGTTAATATATGACTGACGATTTAAAAACCCAAGATTACCTGTGGCACATCTGTAAGAGTTGAATTGACCGTTGGTAATGATAGAACCGCCAGAAGGAGAATAATTGGTATTATTACCAACGCCGATTCCAAGACCAGAAGCAACATTGCTAAAAGTCCAACTATCGGGAGTATCGGGATAGAAACCAATCATAGAACCCTGAGTGCAAACATCCGCCCAAGACAAAGAGGTCATAAGTTTAAAGGAGTTCCACATATTACAGAAAGGAGTTTGCTGAATTATAGTGGTTCCGTTGTAGTCCATAGTAATCGAGTGAATCATTGAACCATACCAATTTTTCAAACCAACTAAATAATCAGCAGATGAACCAGCAGTGGCGGGGGTAAATGCACCAGCGGACGCTTGGAGGGTTGTGCCAACAGTCAATGTAATAGGCATAAGGAGATACGCCTCTCTAAAAGACATATACTTATTGGAGTTAGACAACTGGGAGGTGTCAATTACGGACTGATTTGAAGAATACGAACCATTTTGGTTGTCAAGGATATTCAACCAATCCTTTTTAACAAAGACATTGGGAGAACCTTCGATTTCCTGTGCGAGGTCAAAGACTAATTTATCACTCATTGTTATTATATATTGTAAAAAGATAAAAATATGATTGCCCTAAATCATATTTTACTAAATGCCTAATATTCTCCCTTAAAGAGAGAAATTGATATTTTTGCGAAGTGGTTTTTTGCTTTCTGTTTTTATCACTAAATTAGAAATCTTACCTCCAACTTTTGCTAAACTCGAAGCGACCCCCGACCCTCCAATTGTTCTGCCTGTTGTGGAAATATAATCATCTACTGAATCATAACTGTTCTGTCCTCCTAAACCACCGTCTAATAAAAAAGACCCAACACCTCGCCCTCGCATTGAAGTTCTCATATTACCTGCTCTAAATACAGCACCGCCTCCCATCTTGGGTAAATACATCATATGCGTTCTTGCAACCATTATATATTAACTAAACATTTTTTCTTACATTTCGCAGTCTTAATATGTGAAGATTTATTGTGTTAATATGTGTCAGTTGCTTTGCAATGAGTTTTTCCTTTTCCGTTTCACAACCCGTCTTAATATCATTGAGAAGGACGAACTGTTCCTTCTGCAAGTTCTCGTATATTCCATTCAAATATTGCTCTGTTATTTGCGACGGATTATTCATTATATAATTAAGAAAGAAATTAATATTCCTAAATTATCCTGAAATCTCGTCCTTTTGTGCGATTACTAAAATGAAGGTCATTGCTGGGTCATTAACCACTATTGGTTGCAAATCTGCTCCTAAAATATTCATTCGCAGTTCATTATAGGTTCCATTAATCATTTTATTCCAAGCAAACTGAGGAGGTTTCTCACTGATAATTTCACCAATTGCGACATTGGGAACAACTGTGTATATAATACCCGTTGGTTGTGAGTAGAAGTTGTCAATATTACTAATATTCAAAAGCACACTGCTATTGGGTTGAACCTGAGGTGCTGTTGTGCTGATATATGATAGTGTGCCGTTTGCGAGTTTGCTTACATATGAACTAACTGGTGGGACATATGCGTTGTTAAGATTTTGGTCGGTTGCAAAATTGACAATATATCCAAAAATCTTGTTTATATTTGCAGGTAGTGTGATAATAGGATTAAATGTGGTTAGTGGAAAAACCAAACCTGCTGGGTTTGTATAACCAGCGGGAAGAGCGAGAGGAACCAAAAATGTATTTATCTGCACTGCATATCGGGAGGCATTTACAATAAACTCGGCATAAAATACATTGTCGCCTGTGGCATTGACTAAATAATGTCCGTTCTGTATCATTGTGAATTGCAACAATTGGTTTAATGTTGATATTTCATACAAACCATTTGGAACTGTAATTGTATATGTAGTGGCGGGTCCCGCTCCACTTATCCAGTTATAAGTAAATACATTATTGTTATATTGACTTGTGATGTTAAACCAACTATAAAACATAACCACAGATGATACTGCTAAATATGCATCATTGAGATTGACTGAGTTAGGGAACCGATACACTAATTTATTGTTCTGCCCGTCAGGAACTATATTGCCTTGATTCAAAATAATTGTTCGCATTTATATATAATTATAAAGATAATAATATATTATTTTGGTCTAATTTAAGCAAACGGCAAACGGACTGGTTTGTTTATCGACGGCGTTCCCTTGTGGAACACTTTGCCTCTAATACCATATCCTCTCATTGGTTTTAAACCACTACCGCTAAAACTACTTGGTGATAAACCGAGATTTATTGGAGTTTGTGCTCCTCCAAAGAAAAAAGGTGTCTGTAATCCACCACTTTCAGTTTGAACCCTGAATCGTTTTGGTGCAACTACTTTTGGGAAAAATCCTGTATCGCTCATTATATAAATATAAGAATATTTTAAAATCCCATAGATGCTAAATCAACGAGCAAATCTTTAACTTGTCCCTTTGGAACTAATCCTTTTTTACTCAATTTTAAGAGCAATAATTTAAACTCTTTAACCATTTCTCGGTTGTCTTGTCCTGCCATTATTTGTCCCTTTAATATTTCAAACCTTCGCACTTCTTTATCATTCTCCTCCATTTTTGGTGCAGGAATATCCAATTTATCATCTATACGAGCAGACTTGGCGAGTTTATGTAGATATACTCTCTCCTCCTCGTTTAAACTGTTTAAATCATTGAAAGCAGGAACACCTCCACCAATGATGCTTCTAAACACTTTGCCGAGGTTTTGCGAAACCCTTTGTGAAGGAAAATCGCCAACAAAAGTTCCAGATGGTCTGCGAATGCTTACAATGTCATCTGCCATTTTTCCCTTGTGAATTAAATAACGACCTAACTTCACATATTTTGGTGAAGGTGCAACACCGCTCGACTCATCAATGTCTGTTGGTTTTGGTGTGTATGCTCTACTGCGAACAAGACCTGTTCCTTGTATTACACCGCAATTACAAGGTGTATGTCCGCACCCGCCTATACCTTTTCCGGCAACCTCTCTTCCTCCACCGCTTTCTTCAAGTCTTTCTCTTAATTCTGCTCGTAGTCTTGCGTCTGCGTCCCGCAACGCATCTTTTTTTGCATTAATAGGCAATTTAATTAACGCACCCTGTGTCATACCAAAAACTATCTGCATACCTGCTGGTTGTATAACCCTACCAATATCCCGTATATACACCTTTAAACTATCGTCAGGAAGACCTTCAACTTCTGTTAATGATTTATAAACACTTCTCGGTCCTTTCTCTTCGACTAACTCACCGAGCATACTTCGTATTTGTTGTAATTCTAAACCAAAACCGTCATCTTGCGTAATAATTTCTCGCAATTCTTCAAGTTTCCCCGCAACTCCATCTGCATCTCTTGCTCTCATTAAAACATTGATTCTATTTAAAATCTCTGCAACTTGTGCCTTTGTTGGCAATTGATTTGTCATTCTATCCACCGAAGTTTGCAAATCGCCGATGACATTAGCATCAAATCCTGACACATTTGCCATTACATCACTAATGTCCCCTCGTATAACTTGAAGACCCTCTGCTACAACATCAATACTTGCTTGGAACTCTTCCTTATCTCTTGCTCTCATTAAATTAGTGTCCCGTATCATTCTTGCAATTTCTCGCAATTGCTCTACACTAACCGCCTCTCGCAAAATGGTTTGAACGCCTAATAGAATATCCTGTCCTGTGCTTTGTTGCAATCCTAACTCGACACCGCCAGTTCTCGCCAATCTTTCGGCATATCTCGTAAAGAAATCCAAGAATTGGGTTGCTTCGGTAATACCGACAGAATACATCTTTTTCAATGGTGGAATCATTGCTTCCAGATTTTGTGCTAAAAATACCATATCTCTATCATTGGTTCTAACAATAACCTCACTCGCAATTTGTGGCGACATAATCTGTTGAAGTTCGCTTCTCACCTTGCGTTTAAGACCTTCCTTGTCTGCCAATTTTTCATCGGCAGTTCTATAATCTTGTATTTCGTTCTTTTGTCCTGTCCTCTTATACACCTTGTTTGCTTGGAGATTTGCATCGTCCAATTCTACTCTCAGTTTCAACTGATTCATATACTCTCGCCTAAACTTGTCGGCATCAAGTGGATTTTGCAATGGTTGTCCGCTCATTATTTATACATTATAAATATATTATATTTGGTCTAAATTATAATATATTTATGTATCAATTTTATTTCCAGCAATGTCATAAACAAAGTATGATGAATAATCCTTTCCACTTGCCAACCACTTATCACAAGCATATCGGTTAAACTCGCTCTGCACTTCTTCGTCAGTCTTTGACATAAGTTCTTCAACTTTCTTAATAAGTTTATCTTTTTCCATTTTCCCCATATATCGAGGGTTTGTGTCAAACGGCAATCCCATCTCTTCTAACCCAATGCATTTGCACTTCAAAATCTTTTCTCTGGTTTTTGCTAAAAGTTCTTTACTGTCGGGACAATCGGTCATATTATATAATTAAGAAAGAAATTAATTTTATAATATCATTTAATATGTTTCGGTTTTTGTTTCATCATCTGTTTCGTCGCCTTTTGCTTCTGCAATGGCATTCTCAATCCAAGTGTTTTGCGGGTCAATGTCATCTTCCCGTCTGCATAATCCAACAATAATCTTTCCGGTTTTTTGGTCGCCTTCTATTTTAAACACTCCCTCAATCCATTTGTAAAAGTCGTCCCTGCTATATTGTCGTTTATCCCTATAATTTAATGCCCTGTGTTCTGCACTCGATAAAATACTATCCCATATTTCTCGCACCTTTATTGTTTTATCTTTTATGTCTTTGGCATTGGCGGGGTCAAAGTCAATTTTTTTCCATATATCATTGAAGACCTTCTGGAACAAGTTTTGATTTTCTAAAAACTTGGCAGTTCTTGCCTTAATGCTGTCTGGTATGATGAATAACATTCCTGTATTTTGTATTTTGTCTTTGTATTTGCCATAAACGCCTAAAAGCATATCTAAAAATACCAACTTAACTGTTTGCAAAAACTCCTGTGTTTCAAAATATGGGTTTGCTTTTTTATAAAGCACACCACCAATGACTTTGTCAATTTTGTCTGGATTATCTGTAAAATTAACTGGAAAATCCAAATCTACTAAACGCCTATAATCCGCCTGTTCCGGTTTGCCGTCCAGTTCGGGTGCAGTGTTAAACTCCATTACAAATGTTGCACTCATAAAAAACTGCTCTGGGTTTTGCTGTAATAATCTACCGCTAAACTTACCACCACCTGTCAAGTTTCTCAACATTGCAACCCGAATTGCACCTTGAACCTCTTTAAAGTTAATATATCGTTTGCCTTTTAAGTTTATCATATCGGGTGAAGGTGAGTTTGCCTTTTCGACATCTTTTAAAATGCCGTTTGATGGTTGGTGATAATAATCACCCAGCACAATATCCATAAGCGACCCTGTCAAACCCTTACCATTACCGCCTTGACCGTTTAGTAAAAACAATTTTTGGTATGCCCTGCCGTCCAAACCACTTGCCAATATCTGCAAATATAAAAGACGCTTTTCTGCGTCAGGGTGAATGCTTTCTATCACTTGGCAAATTAATTCTTTTGCATTTGCAATATTTGGGTCAGTATAGTCAGGTCTTTCATAATCGTATCTGGTTGATAGTGTGATATAATCATCATAATTATACTCCCGAAACTCATCTGCCAATAAATCATAAACACCATTGTTAAACCCCAACAAAAACGGGTCGCTGTTAAAATCAGTTTCTCGTTCTTTTGCTTTGCTGATAATGTGTTTAACAATATTGCATATTTTACGCTCATCACTTGTGCCAGTTCGAAGGATTTTGTTTAACTTTGACAATTCCTCCTCACTCAAACTGACATCGCCGTTCATATCTGCATATACAGCATTGTATATGTCCTCACTGATTATTCTGGTTATTCTATGTTGTTGTTTGCTTTGGGTTTCATCATACCACCTGTCTTCGTAATAAACATACAAATTGTTTTTATATTTTATCACCCGTTCTCCAAACAATGTTAAAAACTTTTCGCTCATCATTTTTGCAGACAATAAATCCTCCCATTCATCGGCAGTCTTTTCATCTTCATATTCTGGGATTTCCATTGCCTCATCAAATGCTTTGTTTTTAAATGTTATATGCAACCCTGTCTTTGCTTTTACAACTTCATTTATATCGGTTAGGATTTCATCATACCATAGGTCAGGCAAAATCATAAACCCATCTTGGCAAGGCACAATGTCTTCCAATTTAAATGCCTTTTTTTCGACAAGATATTTTATTGCGATTTCTTGGATATAGCGTTCTACGGTTTGATAAAACAACCCCATAACACCCCGTTTTTTTTCTTCCACTGTTTTCCATTTTTGCGGGTCTTGTTTCAAGACGTCCTTAATTATATGTGCGTTGCTACTATAAATTATATCCATTATTGGTTTGATTTCATTTTCCAATTTCTGCACCTCAGGAAGTAGGTTGTCATCATCAAGATTGTTTTTCTTCAACCAACCTTTATATGTGCCACCGTTTAAGATTGATATAGGCAAAGTTTTTGCAACATCTTTAACCACTGAATGGCGTTCCATAATTTTTGTTCTCAATGCCTTTGGGTCTGTTGCATATGCAGATAAATATTTTTTATCTAATATCTGGTTGCTTTTGCATATTTCATTTATAACATTGGGACAGGCGTTTTCAATGTCAATGTCAATATATTTGTCCTCGCAAATTGAGTGGCGAGTTGGTCGGTGCATAATACTTAAACTCAAATAGTTTGCGGGTATAACCCTACCCCATTTATGTTTTGGCAAATTAAATGCAACTTGGAACTTGCCTGTTTTTTTGTTTAAGATTTCTTTGTAGCGTATCAATTGTTCGAGTTCATTTTTGTCAGGTAAAAACTCATACCTTTCAATGCCGGAATACGAAATACCTAATTCGTTTTTAATAAAACCATATAGGCGTTTGGTGTTGCATACTTCATTCATTTTCTTCTTACTGAAAATGCTGTTAGTGTAAAGAGTTTTGTCTAAACTCCAAGCGAAGGGGGTGGCAGTTGCAGTGGTGGTCGGGGGGTCGTCCATTTTATATTATAGTATTATATAAAAAATATCTTCTAAATCATTTTTTCAAAAGTGTTTTTATAAAAAATTGTTTTATAAAAACTCCTAAATGTATTTCGCTAAAAGGGTTTTCAATAACTCTTTATCGGTATTACTGATTTGCTCTAAACAAGCATTTAACTTGACAACAGTGGGTAGGTTTGCACCATATTTTTTGCAATCTTCCTCGCTTATGTTATGCTTGTATTTGGCATAATACATACGATTTGATTCCTTGATTTTTGCAGGGTTTTCTGCATAAACCTTCTGCTTGTATTCTCTCATATACTTACGCTTGTCAGCAGTCTTCTTTTCGGGTTTCAGGGTGGCGGGTTCGAGTTGGATTTCCATTTATATAATATACTACGACAATATTCTCTAACCTTTTTTTATATAAATTGATTTATTTATATAAAATTGCAAAACGCCTAAAATACCTCCAATATGTTTTCACTAACCACAGTAATTGTATAATCACTGACAGAGTAATAGTAGTCGTTATATTCGGTTTGCATTCCTTGTTCTTCGCCTAATATTTCCTCCCACCCGTAATATGATGACAAATATTCCCTAAGTCCAACAATGTCAATGATTTCTAATAACACATCATAGTTTTCATCTTCTCTTAATGCTTCCATATCATCAATGGTATATTCGCCTTTTTCATTTTCAACTACATTGTAGCATTCCCAGTCGTCCCTACACATAGGGCAGACCATATGAGAGCGTTGTGTGTTTATTAGTGATTTTAAGCACCCAACGCATACACAATGACCGCATTTTCCAAGGAAACCTCCCTCCATTACTGGGTCTTCTGCAAGTGGTTCAAAACAACAAGGACACTCGGTTTCATTGAAATCTTTTTCTGTGGTGTGCGTTTCTGCAAGGTCTGCATAATCAACTGACATTGCTTCTTTTGTTATTCCTTCTCTTATATTATTAAGCAGTGATTTTGCAGACCAATTGCAAATATTATCAGTGATATATTCGTCTGCTCTTTCTTGCAGTTCGGTTTCGGTTTCAATCCAAAACTCATATGCTAATTTATATTGACTATGTGGTCCGTATTTATCAGTGTTTGGAATAGCATAAAAAGCGAATGACTGACCGTTCGAGCGATTATAGTGGTCTTTGTCAAATGCCAGTGTGAGTTCATCTCTATAAAAAAATGTGCTCCATTTGCCTCCATACTTGGAGCGGTTCCATTCTTTGAATGCATCTTTAAATGCTTCAAGTCTTGGTGCATATTCTTCTTGTGGAACACCTGTGTTGTTCTGCTTGAAGAATGGTCTGTGAAACGAGGTTGCAGTGAGAAATAATTCCCTCTTAAAATTAAACTCACCGAATACTTTGCGGTTGGGTGCTTCCCATATGAGTTCGAGTGCAGTAGAGGTGGTATTACCGATTTCGGTATTACCGATTTCGGTATTACCGATTTCGGTATTACCGATTTCAATGAAGGTGGGGGTGGCAGTGGCGGAGGCAGGGTTCATTCTTATATTATAGACTTATATAAAAGTAATATCTATATCGGTTTTTCCTAAATGAATTGTTTATATGCAAAAATAAATAAAAAAGAATAAAATAGTTTTGACCTTTATGCCATTTCCGGAAACCCGTAAAGTGGTGCATTGTTTTAGAAACTTCCCTAAGGGATTTTAGAACAACTGAATATGCTTTTTTTTGAAAATGTTGAGTGAAGAAGTTTCGAAAAGTATGCACCACTTTACGGGTTTGCGGGTTTCCTGTATATAACAATATAAAACACCTTAAAATAATTGATTGTTTCTTCTTTCCTTTCATATAAATCATTTAGGAAAAATGACATAGAAGCAATTTTTATATAATACTATAATATAAAATGAACGCCCCCAACCAACTCACCCTCCCTCAATTTATCGCTTCTGCATTCCGCCCCTCAGTGGCATACAATAAAAAATGCGGTTCCTATTTTGTAAAGCACCGATGGGAAGAATACTGCAAAACATATGCAGGAACCGACGAGCAATTCACAGAGGTTTTGCGACAAATGGGTTTCCAAGTGTCAAAAGAAACTGGCAGAATGAAACTGCGGTATTTCGGTCTTCGGTAAATTATTCTCGTCTTACATCAATGATTTCCTGAAACCCTTTTCTAAACCTCTCTTCCGGAGAGGATTCCATATCGATAAGCAACGGACTAAACTTCTCTTTCGTTGCGTATTCATACAGTGATATTAACTGTTCTTTGCTTACACCTAAACCGAACTCGCTCAATATGAGTTTTACTTCTCGGTTGCCACTTAATTTTAAAATCACCATATACGAGCAGTTGCCTCTTATATTTTTTGGGATTTTGTAAAATGACTGACTGATAAAGATGCAACTAACTCCAAACTTTCTTGCTCTTATGTAATAGTTCTCAACCATTGTTAAATCTTTACTCAATACCAAATCGTCCCACACCACAAGATGATTGAGGTCTTTATCAAAGTCATCTAATTTAGGAGTGTTAGTAAGACCCTCTTTAATTTGAATCTGGTCGGTTTTAGATGAAATCCAATTATACAATTCCTCATCTTTGTTTCGAGTTATGATTGTTATTGTTGCAAAAGTTCCTTTACCTTGACTAAATATAGCAATGAGATTTACGAGGAAGTTTGTTTTTCCAGAACCCGAGGGTGCAACAATAATCATTCTAAATGGAAGTTTTAACTTATGAATATGAAAGTTTGGGTTCTCAACCTTCTTTAACATATCAGCAGGGATTCGCTCATACATATTGACTATTTTACCACCTGTCAATTCATCGTCCGCTTTTTTCGGTTTTCTTGGCATTATAATATATACATTAAGAAGATAATAATATAATTTAGACCAAAATAATAATATATCATTTATAATATATAATGGCATCTTATAATCCACCAACTGAAACCCTTGCAATATTTGACCCGAGCGTTTTCGCTATTGCTGATATACCACTCACACAGGCACAGGCAGACGCAAGATATTTAAGATTTCCTACGGCACAAGGGACGGAAAATCTATCAGCGATAAATGTTAATGGCGTTGCAACTTTTAATAGTGGCGTTAATTTTGCATCAACCGCACCTCCTACAAGTAGTCAAACAATACCTGCTTCAAATGATAGTTCGACAAAAGTTCCTACGACCGCTTGGGTTCAATCTGCTATTACTGCTGGGAGTAGTAATACGCTCACTGATGTATTGATTGCAGGAAATAATGCTGGTTCTCAACCTATTAATATGAATAATCAAAATATTAGTGCAGTCAATACAATATCATTTGCGACTACATCGCAAAATACCGCTTACACAGGTGCTCCCGCTGGAATATATTCGAGTGCGAATATAACAATTGATGCTAATGGAAAAATTAGTGCTATTAGTAGTTCTACTTCTACTACTATTACTGGAACTATTATTGCTTTTGCTGGTGCTTCCGTTCCCGTTGGTTATGTAAAATGCGACGCAACCCCTCTTTCAACTGCAACATACCCAGCATTATTTAATTTAATAGGATATACTTATGGTGGAGCAGGTGGGACATTTTATCCTCCCAATTTGTTAAATAAGTTCATACAAGGAAGCACTACATCTGCGGGTGGTTCTACGAGTGGTAATTTTACTATTAGTAATAGTAATATACAATCGGCAACAATAACATCTACCGATTTAGGTAGTGGTAGTCCGTATGTTGCTTTTAATACTTCGTCGGGTATTAGTGATTGGTCGTATTATAAGGGTAAAGCATCGGGCGATGGAAGTGTTAATGTTTGGACGCCCGTCACTACTTCTACTGGAACAAGAGGCGGAACTAATTTAGTTAGTGCTTTTAATACTACTATTGGAACTGCTACTCCTACTCCCCTTATTGGAACGGTTCCATCTCTTTTATTGATGTATATAATTAAAACTTAATCATTTAGAAATACATTTTTAATCTAATTTATTTTATAAATGTATAATATATAATGCCAATACAACCCGAAACCTATATGGACGCTCCTACAATTGCTACTTTAAATGCTGGTGATAATACCTTTGGTGCTGGTGCAAATGGAATTAGTATTTTAGAAGATGTTTTAACTACTCCTAACGGAATAACATTGAACTCTGTTGG
>Ga0209596_1001006_pt1 | contig 24997 bp, 19 predicted proteins | sample M_130807_MF_Meta_FD_187314 | JGI IMG/M metagenome (GOLD analysis project Ga0209596, IMG submission 187314) | Freshwater microbial communities from Lake Montjoie, Canada to study carbon cycling - M_130807_MF_MetaG (SPAdes) (version 2) | ecosystem: Environmental > Aquatic > Freshwater > Lake...
TACGTGGTCTCGGAGCAGTGGCCCGAACTTGGCGAAGGCGGCCGAACCGCGTGCGCGGGCCCAGTCTTTTACTGGCAAGAATCTTTCGAGAAAACCGATGGCTTCCCGAAGCATTTCGACCGTTCCCTGCTTTTCTGGGATTGGCAACGCCCGTTCATCAAGTGGGCACACCTGGACGCCAACTCAGACCTCGCCGGACTCGAATCCTTCGCACCCACGACTTTCGTGACCGCGAACACCGACGACCAGCGCAAGAAGCAGCAGGCGCTCATCGACAATGGGGCGACAATCATCCGTCGGCCAGTCGATGCGACCTTTGGACCTGACGGCTGCCTCTACCTGCTCGACTACGGCGAGACCTGGGGTGTCAATCCGGACTCCGCCTTGCTCAAGATCTCCTACGTGCGCGGTAATCTCCAGCCGGTTGCTAAACTCAGCGTTTCCACCCCAGCGGGCCCAGCCCCGCTCAAGACGACGCTCTCCGCAAAGGGATCGCGCGATCTTGACGGCGGCAAACTTTCTTATGCTTGGAAACTTCAGCCGGGTGACAAGATACTCGGTGAAGGCGAAGAACTCGCCGTTTCTCTCGAGACCGTTGGCAACTTCAAGATCGAACTCACCGTCTCCGATGGTCAAGGTGGCTCCGCGACGCGCTCCCTACCCATCGTGGTCGGCAACGCCGTTCCCGTCGTTCGGTTCCTCACACCGCAGGATGGCGACTTTTTCGCACCCGGTAAACCGCTCAACTACAAAGTCACCGTGCAGGATACCGAAGACGGTTCCTCGGACGCCAAGCCTGCTGAGTTCACCGCGCGTACAGTGGTGACGTCAGACATGCTCCCTGCCGACGGTAAGACCGTCGCGGTCGACCCAGGCCTTTCGCTCATGCGCCAGAGCGATTGCTTCAACTGCCACGCCATGGAAACCCCGCTGGTCGGTCCCGCGTTCGTGGCCATCGCCGACAAATATCGTAAGCAGGCTGGAGCGGACGAACTCCTGAACAAGAAGGTCCGACTCGGCGGCAGCGGCGTCTGGGGCCAAATTCCGATGCTCGCCCACCCGCAGCACACCGAAGACGAAGTCGCCATCATGCTCCGTTGGATGCTTACGCTCGAAAAGGGCAAAGGCGGCCCGACGCTCGCTCGCGGACTGGAAGGACAATTGACCGCACCCAAAGACGCTAAGATTGGCAAACTTCTCCTTGAAGCCGCCTACATGGACAATGGAGCAGGCGTAGCGGGTCCGCTTACGGGCAAGGCTTCTGTCGTCCTTCGCCACCCACGTATCGAAGCCGAGTCCGGCGAAGTCACGGGCGCCAAAAAGAATTCTAAATCGGTCGGCGCTACGGCCCACGGTCACACCATTCGTTTTACGAATCTCAATCTCGCGACGACTAAAAGCGTCACGCTCAGCGCCTCAGCCGGGGGCGGCAGCAAAGGCACCAAGGTTGAGATCCGCCTCGATTCCGCGACCGGGCCACTGGTCAGCACCGTAGACATCAAATTCACAGGCGACTGGAATAAATTTGAGGAGAATAAAGCCCCGCTAACAAGTGCGACCGGACATCATGACGTCTTCCTGGTCTTCGTAAATCCAGGTAAAAGCGGGCTGATGAATCTCGACTGGGTGCAATTTAATCAATAATTTCCCGGAAGCTTAATTACCGAGCCATGCGCCCTCGCCTCTCCCTCATCCTTTCCGCTTTGCTCTTAGCTGGACAAGCCATCGCCGCCACATTCGACCTCCCATCCCTGCAACAGGCACGCGTCATGAAGGCCGCTGCGGCCGCCCTGGAAGCCAAGCCCGTGAGCATCACTTCCTCGCCGGCTAAGCTGAGCGAAGGCGGGCCTAACGACTTCTATTCGAACGGTGATTACTGGTGGCCGGATCCTTCCAAGCCAAACGGCTTACCTTACATCCGCCGCGATGGAGCGACTAATCCAGAAAACTTCTCCCAGCATCGCATGGCCATGAAAGTGCTCCGGGATAACGTGGCCGCCTTGGCCGCCGCCTACAAACTGACGAAAGAAGAAAAGTATGCAGCTAAGGCGATGGAGTTCCTGGACGTCTTCTTGCTCGATCCGAAAACGCGCATGAACCCAAATCTTAATTTTGCGCAAGCGGTCCCAGGCGTCAGTCCGGGTCGCGGTATCGGCGTGATCGACACCCTGCACCTGATTGAAATTCCTCCGGCCATCCGCGCTCTCAACGGCTCGCAAGCGCTCACGCTGGCAAAGCAAACGGCCCTCTTGGCTTGGTTTCAAGAACTTGGGACCTGGATGCAAACCAGCAAGAACGGTAAAGAAGAAGCTGCCGCCAAGAATAACCATGCCGTAGCTTTCTACCTGCAGCTGGCCGTCTACGCCGATTTTACGCATGACCAAACGGCCCTGGCAGAATGCCGCCGTCAATATAAGGAAATCTTCCTACCCAGGCAGATGGCGGCAGACGGCAGCTTCCCACTCGAGCTCGCCCGCACTAAACCCTACGGTTATTCTATCTTCCAACTTGATAATATCACGACGCTTTGCGTCGTACTGTCGAACTCCGGAGAAAGCCTCTGGGATTTCAAATTGGCCGACGGACGCACCATCGGACGTGGTGCTGAATACCTCACCCCTTATATCCGCGATAAGTCCAAGTGGCCGCTCAAGCCAGACGTCCAAGCCTGGGAAGGTTGGCCCGCCCGACCTATTTACCTCCTCTTCAACGGGCTAGCTTTAAATAAACCCGAATACCTTGAACTATGGAAGACCCTGGACGAGGAGCCCACGGACCCCGAAGTGCAACGCAATCGGGCGATCACTCAGCCGTTACTTTGGTGCAAGTAGGACTGGCCGCACCTCGGAGTTTGGCTTTGCAGACGGCGGCGAGGACTTCAGTCTAATTCCCTTACGCCTTTTGCCACGTGTCTGATCCAGAACCGAAGCCCCTCGATCCTTTCGATCCTGAAGTCATCGCCCGTTCTAATCGCGCCATCCTAATCGGATTGCAAAGACCCGGCGAGACGGCCGCCGAGGCCCAGTACCTTTTAGATGAACTGCACGAGCTCGTCGGTAACGTGGGTGTGGAAATCCGGGGCTCCCTCATCGCCAAAATCCGCGAAGAGAACCCGCGCACGCTGGTCGGCTCCGGTAAACTGGAAGAAATCGCCGCCTTGGCCCGAGCCCAAGAATGTGGGCTGATTATTTTTGACGACGAACTCACGCCGGCGCAGCAGCGCAACTGGGAGAAAGATGCCAAGCTCCGCGCCATTGACCGGCAGGAGATCATCCTCGATATCTTCATCACCCGCGCAAAGACCCGCGAAGCCGTGCTCCAGGTCGAGCTCGCCGCCTTGCAGCAGATGCTGCCGCGCCTGAAGCGCCTGTGGTCCCACCTCGACCGCCAGCGCGGCGGCGGCACGATGCAACGCGACGCCGGCGAGACGCAGCTGGAAATGGACCAACGCAAGATTCGCGATAAGATCGCTAAGGTCCGCCGCGACCTCGCAGAGGTCGTCGCCCAGCGCGCTACGCAACGAAAGCAACGTAAACGCGTCCCGCTCCCGACCTTCTCGATTGTCGGCTACACTAACGCTGGTAAATCCTCGCTCCTGAATACGCTCACCGGCTCCGAGGTCCTCGCCGCGAACAAGCTCTTCGCCACGCTCGACCCGACCACGCGGCGTCTCGCCCTACCCTCCGGCCGCGCGTTGTTGCTGACCGACACCGTCGGCTTCGTGCGTCGCCTCCCTCACCGACTCGTCGAAGCCTTCAAGGCCACGCTCGAAGAAGCCGTGCAGGCCGACTTCCTTGTCCACGTCATCGACCTCGGGTCGCCCGAGCGCGACAAGCACGCCGAAACCACCTTGCAGGTCCTGACCGAAATCGGCGCCGGCGACCGGCCGGTGATTACCGTACTCAACAAGGCCGACCTTTGCGACGTGGTCGAACGCGCCCAAGCCCTCGCGGCCTACCCGGACGCCAAGCTGGTCAGCACCCGGACGGGGGAAGGGATCCCCGCCCTACTCCAGCGCCTCGAGGAATGCGCCGCCAGCCGGGATGAGCATATGACCCTGCTCATCCCCCACGACCAGTACGCCATGCTCTCTAAACTGCACGCCGGGGCCACTATCCTCAATTCTAAGGCCCTTCCTGAAGGAACAAGGGTAGAAGCCTACATCCCGACCCGCCTGCAGGAGTTCTGCCGGGCTTGGGCTATCCATGAATAGATCATTTTTTTCTCCCAAGTGGGAAACTTTTCGCTTTGTTAAGTGTTACCTTAACACACCCATGCGCACCCTCGCCCTGCTTTCCCTCCTCACTGCCTCCACGGCTTTTGCCGCTGCAGACCATGAAGCCGCCTTTAAGGCCGACATCGCCCCGATCTTCGAAAAAAGCTGCGTCGGTTGCCACGGCAAAGACAAGGCCAAGAAGCCCAAGGGCGGATTCGATGCCACTTCCCTCGCAACCATCGTAAAAGGCGGTAAAGAGAACGGACCGGGCATCACCTGGGGCGATGTCGCCAAGAGCTCGATTTTCAAGTCCTGCGAACTCGGTATCTCTAACCCTTCCGACGACCTGGCCATGCCCCCTGAAAAAGCCAAGAGCCGTACGCCCCTGACCAAGGACCAGCTCGCCAAGCTCAAGGCTTTCATCGAAGCCAAGTAAGACCGATAAAGTCCTTTTAAAAAAGCCCGCAGTGCAACCTGCGGGCTTTTTTTGGGTCTTACTCTAGGGAGATAAACAGCATTTCCTTCACTTCCGTTTGACCGACAACCTTCGGCCGTTAGTTAAAGTTAATCCCTTTCAATCATGCTCCTCCTTTCCAAGATCGAAGACCGCATCAAAGCCCTCACCCCTCGGCGTGCTATCACCTTGGCAGTATCGGCTAATTTCATTCTCGTGCTCGCGGCTCTTGCGCTTCCGGCCGACGGCGAAGCCCGCGGCCCGGCCGCTCTGTCGATCCTGGGCAACTTCCATATTTTAGCGCTCCACCTGCCGGCGGCCCTGCTCCTGATTGTTCCGCTGTTCGAATTCTTTGATCGCCAAGAAAGTGCCTCGACCACCGTTCGCCGGCTCTCCCTTATTTCCGCGGTAGGCACATGGGTTGCCGTCCTTCTCGGCATCATTCACGCTCACTTCAACGGATACGCTGGGGATGCCGTCCAACTCCACCTCTGGGGCGGCATCGTCGCTTCGGCCTTTGCCGGCATGGCAAGCGTGTTGCTCGTGAAATCATTCAAGGTGCGACTCGGCTCCCAACTCCTGGCCATCGCGACCATGGGCTTCGCCGCCCACATCGGCGGCGAACTCGTCCACCAAGATGGCTTCCCCTTCAAGCCGAACAAGATCGCCGCGCCCAAGAAGACCGACACCCCGCGCGTGGTCACCACCAGTCAGAAACGCGATGACTACACCCAAGTCATCCGCCCAATCCTCGATGCCCATTGCGTCGAGTGCCACGGGGCCAAGAAGGTGAAGGGCAAGCTCCGCATGGATACACTCGAGGCCCTCAAAAAAGGTGGTTCGGAAGGCTCGGCTTTCGTCGCCGGCGACCTCAAGAAGAGCCTCATGCACGTGCGCGTGACCCTCGATCCTGCGGACGATGATTTCATGCCGACCGAGGGAACACCTCTCACGAAGGAACAGGTTAATGCCTTGGCTCTCTGGATTGAAGCCAAGCCTATCCCCGACGAAGTGGCCAAGCTGGCACTCGCCGCAACCAAGGCCCCAAGGCAGGCCCCGAAGAAGTAAGCCCATGCGCGCCGTGCTTCTGTTCTCGACGACCGCGCTCATCGCCGCCTCACCGCTTACCCCGAAGAAGCCTGATTTAGCCAAGCCGCTGACCGCCGCGCAGAAACAAGATTACGCCAAAGTCATTCAACCAATCTTCGACGCGAACTGCATTTCCTGTCACGGCACCAAGAAGGTGAAAGGTAAGCTGCGCCTGGATACCCTCGAGGCTACGCTCAAGGGCGGCAAGAACCCGACCTTCACCATCGGCAAGCCTGATGATAGCATGCTCTTGGCTCGCGTTTTCCTAGAGCGCACCGCCGGCGATGTCATGCCGCCGAAGGCCGAGAAACCCCTCACCAAGGAACAGAAAGAGGCCATTTACGCCTTCATCGAGGGCCAACCCATCCCCGCGGAGCTAGCCAAAGCAGCCCTTGCGGCCCCTAAAGCCAAAAAGTAAGTTTTCTTTTGCGCACACCCTTCACCCCGCCCTTTATCCCCGACACCCCCATGAAACTCCGCTCCACCCTCGCTTTGGCATTCCTAGCCAGCGTCACCGCTCTCTTCGCCGAGCAAGCACCCCTCCGCGTCCTCATTGTCGCCGGCGGTTGCTGCCACGATTACTTGGCGCAAAAAGACATCCTTAAGAATGGTATCGAATCTCGCCTTAACGCTGTGGTGACCGTCGACTTCGTCGACATCAACGACAAGGCTTTCACCGACAAGAAGACCAAGCCAGTCTTCGCTACCTACAAAAATGCGGATTGGTATAAAAACTTTGACGTCGTCGTACACGACGAGTGCGCCGCCGATATCACCGACGCCGCTTACGTCGAAAATATCCTAAACGCCCACCGCCAAGGCCTGCCTGGCGTCAACCTCCATTGCGCCATGCATAGCTTCCGCTGGGGTAATTACAAAGAGCCCGTCAAAGCCGGCGATGACAACTCTCACTGGTATGAAATGATCGGCATCCAGTCCACCGCGCACGGCCCCCAACAGCCCATCTCGATTGCCTTCAGCGACAAGACCAACCCCATCGTCAGCGGCATGACCGATTGGACTACCGTCAACGAAGAGCTCTATAATAACGTCCAAATCTTGACCGCCAAGGGCCTCGCCAATGGCACCCAAAAAATCCCGGAAATGAAGGACAAGAAAGGCAAAGTGACGCCCGCCAAGGAAGCCAGCAGCATCGTGGTTTGGACCAATGAATTCGGCCCGAAGAAGACCCGTATCTTCAGCACCACCATCGGCCACAACAACAGCACCGTAGAAGACCCCCGCTACCTTGACTTGGTCACCCGCGGCTTGCTCTGGTCCGTCGACAAACTCGGCGCCGACGGCAAGCCAGTGGCTGGTTACGGCAAGAAGTAATTGGCCAGCTATACCTCAAAAGCCCCGTTCGCGGGGCTTTTTTGTGCCCTGCATGCCCGTATCGCTGGTAGGGTCAGCACCGCGTGCTGACCTAGTGGCCTCCTAGGTCACGACGCAGTCGTGACCCTACCTCGAGCCTTCCCTCCTGCGGCCTACGTAGTCACACTACCCTCACCCTCATCCCGACCCCTTCAAACCCATGCGCCTACTCGCTCTCTTCGCCCTAACCTTCTCAACTTTCGCCGCGGAAATCTTACCACCCTCGCAACCGCTTTGGCAGGGAGATGCGCCCGAGGGTGACGGGAAGTTTTCCGATTCAAGTAAAGCAAAGCTCACCGTGCATCTGGCGGAAAAACCTAACGGGGCTGCGATCATCATCTGCCCTGGTGGCGGTTATGCCGGCCTGGTCGTCGGCGGCGAAGGGCATGGTATCGCCAAGTGGCTGAACGGACATGGCATCACCGGCATCGTGTTGGAATACCGCCTGCCCAAAGGCCGCCCTTACGTCCCCCTCCTCGACGCCCAACAAGCCATCCGCACGGCTCGCGCGAACGCAGCAGCTTGGAAAATCGATTCGAAGAAGGTCGGTATCATCGGCTTTTCCGCCGGCGGCCACCTCGCGTCGACCGCCACGGTCCACTTCGACACCATCGAGACCCGCGCCCCGAACGCCGTCACCGGCCAGAGTAGCCGTCCGGATTTCTCCATCTTGATCTACCCGGTCATCACCATGGAGGAGGGTGTGCAGCACGTCGGCTCGAAAAAGAACCTGCTGGGTGAAAATCCCGCTCCTGGACTGGCGGATTATTTCTCCAGCCAAAAACAGGTCAAAGACGACACCCCTCCCGCCTTTCTCGCCCATGCGCTCGACGATAAGTCCGTACCCATCGAAAACAGCCGCATGTTCTATGAGGCCGAGAAAGCGCATAAGCTGCCGACCCGACTCATTGAGCTGCCGAATGGTGGCCATGGCCTGAACGGCTATAAAGGACCCTCATGGGATCAATGGCAGAGCGAGAGCCTCATCTGGCTGCGCGCATTGAAGTTCATCCCCTAAGGAAGTCCGTCACTCCAACGTTATCCGCAAGCCGTCGTAACAAAGGCCGACTTTCGGAAACGTGCTCCGCAATTTTTCCGTATAAATCGCATAGTCAATCTGATACGTCATATGCGTGATGAGCGAACGCTTGGCGCCGAGTTCAACCGAGACAGCGCAGGCTTCGTCAATCGACATATGCGTCGGGTGGTAATTAGGACGCAGGCCATCGAGGATCGCGAGATCCGCGTTCTTTCCTAATTCCAACGCCTCCGGTGGAACACTCTTACAATCCGTGTAATAGGTGAATTTCGCGCCGGTGGACGGCTCTTCGAAAACCAGCCCCAAAGTCGACTCCTGACCATGCGGCAGAATCGTCGAACTGACGATGCCGCCGCCCGGTAGAACGAGCCGCCGTGGCATCAGGTCGAGATCCAAGGCAACATACCCCGACGCAGCCGGCCGACCGATGGCGTAGGGATAGATAGCGCGCACGCGTTCGATCCCGATCGGAGTGGTGAAGACCGGTATCGGCGCACCGCCCTTATTGGTACAAAACTGTCTCAGGTCATCCATCCCCAAGACGTGGTCAGCGTGGCCATGCGTCAGGATGAAGGTATCCACGGCTTGAATATCATTATTAAGACACTGCATCCGGAATTCTGGGGCGGCGTCGACCTGGACGTGATGCCCTTCGATGACGACATGGATACTCGTCCGGCTGCGCCAATTCCGTTCGTCCTGCAAGTCGATGCCGGGATTGTCATGCGCCACCAAGGGGACGCCCTGCGAAGTGCCGCAGCCCATGACGATGATTTCCATGGGGTGCACCCTGTCGACCCCGCCCGGATTGGCAAGTCAGAGCCATTAATCCCCGCCATCCGCCTTATTTTTTCTGAGCAATCTTGCATCCTGACTGCCAGTTTGTTCATCTTCCCCTTCCGTGTTCGCCTCCCTTACCGATAAACTATCCAAAGCCCTACGCAACCTCCGTGGGCTCTCCAAGCTTTCCGAGGAAAACATCACGCCCGCCCTGAACGAGGTGCAGGCTGCACTGATGTCCGCGGACGTTAATCTCAACGTTGCCAAGGATTTCACCGAACGCGTTAAGGTCGCTTGCCTCGGGCAAGCAGTCATCGAGTCCGTCAACCCGGGCCAGATGGCCGTTAAAATCGTCTCCGACGAACTCACCAAACTTCTCGGCGAAGGCGAACGGGCAATCAACCCACGTCGCCCCCTCCGCATCCTGCTCGTCGGCCTGCAGGGATCGGGCAAAACCACCAGCGCGGCGAAGCTCGCAAAATACCTCGTCAAAAAAGAAGGTATCCGAAAGCCATCGCTGATCGCGGCTGACTTACGCCGACCTGCCGCCATCGACCAACTCGAGACTCTGGCTCGGAATGAAGGTTTTGATTTCCGTGCCGACCGGGCCGCGACCGATGTCGCCGTCATGGTGGGACGACTCGTCAAGGATGCCGAAGCAGGTGCCGCCGACCTCGTCATCGTCGACACCGCCGGACGCCTCCAGATTGATGGCGACCTGATGGAGGAAGTCCGCCGCGTGCGCGACGCCTTCCAGCCGCACGAAGTCTTCCTCGTCGCCGACGCCGCCCTCGGCCAGCAGGCCGTCGACGTGGCCGCCAAGTTCCACGAGTCCACGCCCCTCACCGGTATCATCCTGACCAAGCTCGACGGCGATGCCCGCGGTGGCGCGGCCCTGTCGATGAAATCCGTCACGGGCGTCCCAATCCGTTACATGGGCACGGGCGAAAAATCTTCGGATTTCGACGCCTTTCATCCCGACCGGATGGCCCAGCGTATTCTGGGTATGGGCGACGTCGTCTCCCTCGTCGAAAAGGCCCAGGAGGTCGTCGACCATAAGGAAGCCGAACGTCTGGCCGAGAAGATGAAGAAGGCCGACTTCGACCTCGAAGATTTCCTCTCACAGATGCAGCAGATGAAGAAGATGGGGCCGCTCGGTGACATCATGAAGATGATGCCGGGCATGGGTAACGTGCAAGTCGGCGCCAAAGAAGAGAAGATGCTCGGTAAGACTGAAGCCATCGTACTTTCGATGACCAAGAAGGAACGCCGTAACCCCGATATCCTTAACGGTTCGCGTCGCTTACGCATTTCGAAAGGCTCGGGCACGCAGGTCAGCGACGTTAACGCGCTGATCAAGCAGTTCTCCCAGATGCGTGAGATGATGCGCATGATGAAGGGCGGCAAAGGTAAAGAGCTCATGCGTCGCATGGGCCAAATGGGCGGCGGCCGTGGTGGCATGCCCGGTGGCGGCTTCCCGGGCGGCGGTTTCCCCGGTATGCGCTGATCGCCATGTCCAAGATGATTCCTTTCGACCCCGCCCTGCTCTCTCGGCCGGGCTGGATTTTTGATTGCGATGGTACGCTGGCGGCCTCGATGTGGATCCACCACCGCAGCTGGACGCACATCGTCAGCAAGCAGCTCGGTCGGCCGTTCGATTTTCCATGGCCGCTTTTTTGCTCGATGGGCGGCATGTCGGCCGTCGATACCTGCAAGCGCCTGAAGGCCGACTACGGCTTCGACCTAAACGTCGATCAACTGCTCGCCGACGGTCATGAGTTCCTCGAGGAGCACCTCGCCAAAGACGTCACCGCCCGCACCGAGGTCGTCGCCGTCGTCCACCACGTCCGCGGCCTCGGCCACAAGACCGCCGTCGCCTCGGCCGGCCGTCGCGACCACGTGTTTACCACCCTTAAGCAGATCGATATCACGCACCTCTTCGACGCCATCATCACCGCCGAAGACGCCGCACGCTCCAAGCCGCACCCTGACCTCTTCCTCGCCGCGGCGGACCGCCTCGGGCTCAAGCCCGCGGACTGCGTCGTCATCGAAGACAGCCCGCGCGGCAAGGAAGCCGCCGACGCCGCCGGGATGGAGTGCATTTTGGTGGAGCCTGCATAAGAAACAGGGGGCACGTGGGCACGGTGACACGTGGACATGGGGGATGTTAGCAAGGGAACACCTTAGCGGTTAATAGGTGTTCAAAGCGTGAAGAAAGCGGTGCGCAAAAGATGCCCTGCCCTAGGGTCTTAGGCGATGAATACTCCCAAACCTCTTGGCAACGTTAACTCTTATCGTGATCTCGTCGTCTGGCAGAAATCACGATCGCTCGCGACCGAAGCCTATCGCCTCTGCATGACTCCATCCTTCGAACGACATCGCGGACTGTCGGATCAGATCATGCGTTCAGTGGTCTCCATCCCTTCAAATATCGCCGAAGGCGACGAGCGAGGGACTAACCGAGACGCCCTTCGCTTCCTCCAGATCGCCCGCGGCTCGCTCGCTGAACTCGAGACGCAGTTGAGTATCGCCGAAGCCATCGGCATCATCCCACAGCCAGTGGTCGTCAAAATAGCGGCACAGCTTGACGAAGTCGCCCGCCTGCTGGGGGGCACCATCAAGATGCGGAAAGCCCGTGAAGAAGCAGACGGGAGATGATCCATCCTCCCTCTTCCCGGCCCCGTGTCCACGTGTCACCGTGCCCACGTACCCCCTAGCTGAAATTACTTCTTCAGTTTGGCGCAGAAACGGGCGAGGCGCTCAAGACCCTGGGCGATGACTTGGTCAGAGGTCGCGTAGCTGAGGCGGATGTAACCTTCGGAGCCGAACGCAGAACCGGGGACGACAGCCATGAGTTCTTCTTCGAGCAGGCGATCAGCGAATTGCGTAGAGCTCAGGCCGAACGACTTGATGTTCGGGAAGAGGTAGAAGGCGCCCTGCGAACGGTAGCAGGTCAGGCCGGGGATGGCGTTGAGGCCGGCGAGGAGGTTGAGGCGACGCTTGTCGAACACGGCACCCATCTCGGCGAGCGAGGCCTTGGCCTTGTCGGGGTGCTGGTGCACCGCGAGGGCGCCAAACTGCGCGAAGGTGGTGGCGTTGGACGAGATCTGGCTCTGGAGGTCGGCTACGGCGGCGGCAAGGGTCTTGTCGGAGGCGACGAGGGTGCCGAGGCGCCAGCCGGTCATGGCGTAGCTCTTGGCGTAACCAGAGACGGTGATGGTCAGGCGGGCGGCTTCGGGCGAGAAGGTCGCCGGGCTGCAGGTAGTCTGGCCGTCATAGACGAGGTTCTCGTAGATCTCGTCGGACATGATCCAGACGTTGGCCTGCACGCAGATGGCCACGAGGGCTTCGAGCTCGGCGCGGGAGTAGACGGCGCCGGTCGGGTTGGACGGGCTGTTGATGATGACCATGCGCGTCTTGGCGGTAAGCGCGGTGGTCAACTGGGCGGGGGTGATCTTGAAGCCGGTGACGTCTTCGGCGTTCACGACGACGGGTATACCGCCGGCGAGCTTCACCATCTCGGGATAACTCACCCAATAGGGGGCCGGAATAATCACTTCGTCGCCCGCACTGATGGTGGCGAGGATGGCGAGGTAACAGGACATCTTGCCGCCCGGGGAGACGACGACGTTGGCGTCAGCAATACCGGTGAAGCCGCGACGGGTGTAGTCCTCGGCAATGGCCTTGCGGAGAGCGGGGATGCCCGGCGTAGGGGCATACTTAGTCTGGCCGTCGGCTAGGGCCTTGGCGCAGGCGTCCTTGACGAACTGCGGGGTATCGAAGTCTGGCTCGCCGACACCGAAGCCGACGACGTCCTTGCCTGCGGCCTTGAGGGCCTTCGCCTTGGCATCGACCGCGAGGGTCGGTGAAGGGGCGACATTGCGGGCCCAGGAGGAGAGAGCGGGATTCGACATGACGGAGGAAAGGTAAAGCAAAGGACTCCGGGCAGATTGGCAAGACTGAGTGAATAGAGGGCCTGAGGTCCAGAGAGACCTAAAGTTACGGGTGGCAGGTGGCAGCCCCAGGTTACGGGTGGCGGGTAATCAATCCTGCCACCTGTAACCCGAGGCCGCCACCCGCCACCTGAAATGACTTCCCTGCTCGCCTTAGATGTCAATCGCGTCGTCCTTGACCTTCTGGGCGTTGGCCTTGGCTTCATTGGCCCGGCGGAGCGGCTTGAGCTGGTCGATGCCGACGGAAGAGGAAATCACCCAAGAGGTAATGGAAATCGTCAAAGTCGCCATAGCCCAAGCATTCACCGTTAAATCTTTCAGCAGGCTGTCCGTGAGCGCGAGAATGGCACCATTCGTCAAAAAAAGCACCAGATAGGCGCCCAGGCCGAGGGTGATGATAAGAATCGGAATCGAGACAATCATGAAGATCGCCAAAAGAAAGGGGCGCAGAAAGGAATTAAAAAGTCCAATGACGACCGCCACGACGGCCAGCGTGCCGACGTCCTTGTAGGTCAAGTAGCCGAAGTGGTCGGCGACAAAGACCCCCAAGGCGATCGATGCCCATTCGAGGATCAAGACTCCGAGACGACGTGCGACTTCCATCCCCGCATCCTACCCTAAGAAAGCCCTCCGACAAGAGAGACTTTTCGGGCGGCCGGCTTAGCGGGAGTGTCGGACGTCCTCGCCGGAAAGCAGGAAGATGACTTGTTCAGCGATATTCTTGGAATGGTCGCCGATTCGCTCCAGGGCCTTAGAGATAAAGATCAACTCGACGTGTGAAGCGGAAACCTTGGTGGTGTCACCCGCCTTACCGAAAAGTTCCTCGTAGTTCTTTCGGTTGAGGGCGTCGATTTCGGCGTCGCGCTCCAGGACCAAACGGGCCTTAGCAAGATCACCTTCGATGAAGCTATCGATCGCGAGGCGCAATACCTCACAGGCGATGATACCTTCCTGCGGCACGTGGAGGAAATTCTTTAAAGGTCCGCGTTCGGAAATAACCAAACTACGCTTCGCGATGACCGAGGCTTCATCCGCGATGCGCTCCAGGTCGTGCCCGATATCGCGAGCGGCCAGCAGCAGGCGGACATCGCTACCCATCGGACCAAAAAGTGTTAGGTAACGCATGATTTCGCGGTCGACGCGCTTCTCGAGCTCATCAACACGGTCGTCCATCCCGCGGACCTGTAAGGCCAGCGAATCATCGCCCGCCTCGACCGCGCGAAGCACCATCCGGGTCATATCAAGCGAACGCTCACCCATCAGGATGAGGTCGTCGCGGAGTTGACGGAGTTCGTCGTGGAAGAAACGTTGCATGGTGGGGATAATAAAAATCAGCCGAAACGGCCAGAGATATAGGCTTCCGTCTGAGCCTGCGAAGGATTCATGAAGATCTTCTCGGTGGTATCGTATTCAATCTGCTTGCCAAGGTAGAAGAACGCCGTGCGATCCGAGACACGGGCGGCCTGCTGCATGGAGTGCGTGACGATGACGATTGTGAACTGGTCTTTGAGTTCGTGAATGAGTTCCTCGATTTTGCCAGTAGCGATTGGGTCGAGGGCCGAGCAAGGCTCGTCCATCAGTAAAATTTCCGGACGATTGGCGATAGCCCGAGCGATGCAGAGACGCTGCATCTGGCCGCCGGAAAGGCCGAGGGCGCTGTCGTCGAGGCGGTCCTTCACCTCATCCCAGAGCGCGGCCTTGCGGAGCGAAGTCTCGCAGGCCTCATCAAGGACAGCGCGGTCACGAACCCCGACCACCCGCAGGGCGTAGACAACGTTCTCGAAAATAGATTTAGGGAAAGGGTTAGACTTCTGGAAGACCATGCCCACGCGGCGACGGAGGGAGATGACCTCCAGACCCGCATCGTAGATCGAACGCCCGCCAATCGTGATATCCCCTTCGTGACGAACATCATCGACCAGATCATTCATCCGGTTGAGGTTACGCAAGAGCGTGGACTTTCCGCAACCAGACGGGCCAATGAAGGCGACCACCTGACGCTCCGGAATGTCGAGCGAGATGGCGTCGAGCGCTTTCTTCTGTCCATACCAGAAGCCGTAGTCGCGGATGCTGATGTAGTCTTTCCGCCCTTCGCGTTCGGAAGAGGGTCGGACTTTGATGCGGGAAGCGGAAGGAGGATTCATGATTTGGGACATGAGGTGGTTTGTTTTTAGAAGGAGGCGCCCTTGAAGCGAGCACGGAGACGGTTGCGAATCCAAATCGCCCCTATGTTCAGGCAGACGACGAGGACGATGAGCAGCAGGGTGGTGGCAAAAACCATCGGCCGGGCGGCATCCGAATCGGGCGACTGGAAACCGAGGTCATAGACGTGAAAGCCCAGGTGCATAAACTTACGATCCATATGCAAGAAGGGCGCCGAACCATCCAGCGGTAAAGTCGGGGCCAGCTTGACTACGCCAACCAACATCAAAGGGGCGACCTCCCCTGCCCCACGAGCCATCGCCAAAATGACACCCGTCAAAATACCCGGAGCCGAAGCCGGTAACAGGATGTCACGAATCGTCTGCCACTTCGACGCGCCGGTCGCCAGGGAAGCTTCACGCATCCCGCGAGGCACCGAGGCCAAAGCCTCTTCGGTCGCGACAATGACCACGGGCAAAGTCATCAAAGCCAAAGTGAGGGAACACCAAAGCATGCCGCCCGTCCCGAAGACGGGAGAATTATTATTATACTTAAGTTGATCGGCGAAGAAGAGCTGGTCGATGGTGCCGCCCAAAACGTAGACAAAGAAACCCAATCCGAAGACACCGAAGACGATGGACGGGACCCCCGCGAGGTTGTTGACGCTGATGCGAACAATCCGCAACACGGGACCTTGTTGGGCGTATTCGCGGAGATAGATTGCGGTGACGACCCCGAACGGCGTCACCAGGAGACTCATGAAAACCGTCATGACCAAGGTCCCAAAAATCGCGGGCATCAAGCCTCCTTCGGTATTCGCCTCCCGCGGTTCATCGAAGACGAACTCGCCGAGACGGGAGAAGAAGAGCTGCACGCGGCCCCAAGTATCGAGGCGATTGGGAAACCAAGCCCGCATCACCTGAGTCAGCGGAACGGTCACCGAGCGGCCCGCCGCGTCTTGAACCACCAAAGTCGCCACGGCCCCACCCTCGCTCACTTTACGCCCTTCGGCCTGCAATACGGCGTAACGCGCTTCGAGTTTTGCGATGAATTCACGATGCTTAACCGCCTCGGCTTCCTGATGAAGGTCTACCGCCCGACGTAAGGCAATCCGGGCCGATTCCATGTCGGCATTGACCTCGCCGACTTGGTGGCGGTTGATTTCCACCAGCTTCTCCCGAATCCGACGCGCGGCGGCGACTTCGGATTGCAGCGCTACTTCAAAATCCGCATCCGCCATCGCAAGCACCTTCCCGTCTGATTTCTTTATCGTGATAGGCCGGACGAAAGCGGGGCCGTTCTCCACCCGCTCCAAGCCCAAAACATCCGTGGGAAATTCTTCCGCTTTGATTTTTGCTTCATCGACCCAAAGGTACGAATTACCGTTAAGCTCGCGAAGGCCGACCTGATATTGACGTTCATAACGCGGAGCGTTCGCAGGCGTCCCTGGCCGGATTCGGCGCTGCGCCAACTGACCGATGATTCCCTTACCGTCGTCCAGCTTTACGACTGGCACCGGCGGAGCCCAGAAAACGGTAATGCCATTAACGACGACCAAACTAAGCAGCCCGACCACCATGGCCAAGCCGATGATCAGACCCAGTCCGGTAAACCAGACCCAAGATTCGCCCCGGGGCGTGCTGCTATCGGAATTAGTGGGCATGGTTTAGACGACTTTGTAGCGCTCCCTTAGGCGTTGCCGGAGAATTTCTGCAAGGGTGTTGATTACGAAAGTAAGCAAGAAAAGACAACAAGCTCCGAGGAAGAGCGCTCGGTAGTGCGTATGGCCCGCAGCGGCTTCCGGGAGCTCGACCGCGATATTAGCCGACAAGGTCCGCATCCCGCTGAAAGGGTTAGACTCCATGACCGCGGTATTTCCGGTGGCCATAACCACAATCATGGTCTCGCCGATGGCGCGGCCAAAACCGATCATGACCCCAGAAACAATCCCTGAAATCGCGGTCGGAATCACGACGCTCCAGACGGTCTGCCAGCGGCTGGCCCCCAAGGCCAATGAACCAGAGACCAAAGAATTAGGCACGTTAGACAAGGCGTCTTCGGCGATCGTGAAGACGATGGGAATAACGGCGAAGCCCATCACGAAACCCACGACTAAGGAATTACGAGAGTCATAGGTAGCGCCCGTCGACTGCCGCCACCATTCCCGGATATCTGCTATCGGTAAACCGGAAGAGGAATCCTTGACCGTAAAGAAAAAAGCTTCGATCGCTGGTCCCGACATCCAGGCCAACCAGCCGCACAAGACCACAAAGGGAAGCAACCAAAGAAATTCCATACCCGGCGCGACCTGTCGGCGCCAAGGCTGCGGCAAAGCGGACCAGATAAATCCGGCCGCAATGGCAGCTGGGGCCAAAACCGCCACCGCGCAAAGCAAAGGCACGATGCGCGAATCAACCAAGGGGGCGAGCCAGAGTCCGGCTAAAAAACCAAGCACCACTGAAGGGAGCGACGCCATGATCTCCATCACCGGCTTAACCACCTGCCGAAACTCCGGACGCAAGAATTGCGAAACGTAAATCGCCGCGGTTAGGGCGATGGGCAGGGCGAAGAGCAGCGCGTAGAAAGTACCTTTCACCGTGCCGTAGAAGAGTGGAACGAGCGAATACTTCGCTTCGAACTCATCAGAACCGGCGCTGGATTGCCAGGCATAGGCAGGAGCGGAAGCCCCTTCATACCAGATTTTCCCGAAGAACGCGCTCCAAGAGGATTCTGGATGGTGATCAACCAATTCCCAGCGATGCATAACCCCCTGCACATCCAGTGCCGTGAACCGGTCATAATTACCGGCGAAAGCAAGCTGGCGGAGGGCGGAGCGGGGAGCTGCCCCCTCCCAGCGCAACGAACCCGTCGTCATATTATAAATCTGCAAACGACCATCCGTCGCCGCTAAGTAACATTTATTGCCCTCGGCAGCGTAGACACCCAGACCGGCACCAGCGAGTTTCTCGCCCTCATGAATCTGTCCCCAGCGACGCTGACTCAAGCCGTCTGGTTGAAGCTGCGGGTAAATCGACCAAACCTGTTGCTCGCCTACTCCATTCACGAAGACTATCGAAACATTTCCGAAAATCATCCCAGCGGTAGCGATATGATGATCGGCGGTCCCTTGAAAAGGGGTGAAGGCTTGGGAAAGTACAAAGCTATCGCCGGCCTCGGCATAAACGCGCACCTCTCCGCTCTTCCGAATCAAGACCACGGCGTCAGCCGTCGAAGGCAGCAAGACGCTTTCGAAATCCGCCACATCGGCACCGACGCCGTAAGGTTCACTCGTGGTAATTTTTGCTTTACCCCCGAGGCCTTTCCGTTCGGTCAAACGGACTGCCGTAAGCTTGGCTTTACCGGCGACAGATTGCTGGACAACAATGAGTCGAGCGCTCAACCCTTTAGCGTTCCAGAGATCGAGACAAGGCGACCCCGCCTGACCGACCTGGATCGGCTCGGAAGCCGTCACGACAGGCTCTAAAGTACGCTTGCCGGCTGCATCGAAATTAGAGTGGTAGGCGACTTTCAACTCTTCGACTGAACCGTCGGAAAGACCTAACAAAACCATGCCAGTTCGCGGATATGAACGGATCGCCGTGACTTGGCGCCCTGACAACTTAGGTACCCAAGCAAGCACTTTGGACCCGTCTTGGGCACGCTGAAAAACAATTGAACCATCGGCCAAACAAACGAAGGGCATCTCGCCGTATTCGTCTTCGCCGAAGGCGACGGCATTGGCCGGGAATTGAATCGGCACTGCCACCTTGACCTGAGCGCCCGAAAAAAGCGGGAAGATCTGAAAAATCAGGAAGCCCAACATCCCGAACACCGCGAGCACGACACCTACCCCGCCGCAACGAATCAAGCGACCCATCCACCGATCGGCCGCTAACGTCATCGGACTGACGTCAAACCGCGTCTTCGAAGCGGGATCAGCCTTTTTTTCGGAAGTTTCCATCGGGTGACGTTTAGGTGTCGGTCTCTTTAAAAAAGGGAAAGGCGGGGAGACCCCGCCTTGGGAGGACCCGAGACCGTACCGTCGCGCTTTTCAGACCGACCCCGAAGGGCGTGGTGGCGACGGCACGATTTCGAGACCAAACTTATTCGGCGCTGTAGTACTTCAGAGACGAGCGGCCTTCGCTGGCAACATCAACCGGAAGCGGGTAATACCCGTCCTTGATGGTGATCTCTTGACCCTGCTTGGAGAGCACGAAGGTGATGAATTCGCTGGTCAACTTATCCATCTCCTTGGAAGGAGCCTTGTTGACATAAACGTAGAGGTAACGAGCGAGCGGGTAAGTTCCGTTGAGGCAATTAGCGTAGCTGGGCTCAACAAAAGCAGCGCCATCCTTATCGGCCAAGGCGAGAGCCTTGACGCCGGAGGTCTTGTAACCGATGCCGGAATAACCGATGGCACCGAGGTCGGCCGCAACGCCTTGGACGACGGACGAAGAACCAGGCTGTTCCTTAATGCTGCCCTTGTAGTCACCGTTCTTCAAAGCGTTATCCTTGAAGAAACCGTAAGTACCCGAAGCCGAATTACGACCGAAGGCCGAGATGGTCTTACCGGCGAAGTCACCGGTCAATTTAGCCTCGCCCCAAGTGCTGATCTCTTGGCCACCGCGCTTGCGGGTGGAAGAGAAGATAGCATCGACTTGGGTCAACGAGAGACCCGAGACAGGATTATCCTTGTGCACGAAAACCGCGAGGGCATCGATGGCGACAGCAATCTTAGAAGGCTTGTAGCCGAACTTTCCGGCGAAACCAGCGACTTCGCTCGATTTCATCTCGCGGCTCATCGGACCAACCTGAGCCGAACCCGTAGTGAGCGCAGGAGGCGCGGTGCCCGATCCTTTTCCTTCAACCTGAATATTAACGTTAGGATATTTCGCCTTAAAGGCTTCAGCCCAGAAGGTCATCAAGTTATTGAGAGTATCGGATCCGACCGAGTTTAGGTTACCGGAAACGCCAGAAGCCACGACGTAGTCAGGCAACTTAGCATCAACCGTTACAACTGCCGAAGCAGCGGTGGCCGTTTGAGCGGAGGCGATGCTGGCCGTGAAGGCGAGCAGGGCGAGGGACTTGAGGGAGGTATTCATGAGTAGGATGCACCTATATCATCCCACACATTTGTTACAGTTTCGTGTCAGAGTCGTGTTTGTTAGGTAATTTAGCCGTGACCCAACTTAGTCAAAACCCCCTAAAAACTCAATTATTTCAGATATTCCGTCAAGAAAGCGGCCGAACGGGCCTCTGCCTGGTCCAAGGGCATTCCCCCGGCCACCCCCGGACGTTTATGCCCAACCTGCGTAAGCCAGGCATTCCGAAGCACCGTCATACTTTGCTGCAAGTTCTTGAATTTAGCTCCTTCGGCAAACGACGTCTCCGGTTTCCATTTCATATACTTAGCGAGCTCAGGCCACACCGCCTGCGCGATAAAGAGGTGACCCTCATCACCGGGATGTAAATTATCTTTGGCGTAAATAAATTTTGGGTCGGCCTGCTTTGCCGCCGCGACAGCATCGCGCAGCTTTGGGCGGATATCGATCACCTGCCAACCCGCAGCTTTCTGCTCCACGAGCCAAGTGGCATAAGCATCCATGACCCCATTGTAATTGATTGCATCTTTCGGACGATTATCAGGCGAGTAAAGGGGCGGCGTCAGCAGGACAATCTTGGCGCTGGCCTTGATGCATGCCAAACGCAGACGGATAATCCCGTCGCGATAAGCCGCGAACCGTTGCGGATCAAGCGGCTGATAAATGCCGTCGTTGATGCCATAACACGCGACCACGAGCGTGGGCTTGAATTGCGTCAACGCCCGTTGCAAACGCTCGTGCAGATCAGGTCGCGGAAAGCTGCCCCCCGCATGACCCGCTTCGGAAAGCCCGGAAGTGGTTTCGCTCGAAAGGGCCATGTTGACGACGGTTGCGCGCGCCAAACCCTTCTGCGCCCGGATAGCGGATTCGACAGACACCACCCAATTGCCGCCATACGTGATGCTATCTCCCAAGAAAAGGACGCGGGTTTCTTCTTTATCCGCTAAAACAGCGGCGGTACAGAACATGAAGAGGGCGGCCAAGGGACGGAACATCTCCGCAAATTAACAGGTTAAGGTTTCGGGTAAAAGTGAAATGATAAGGGACTTATTAACGGAAGGCATCCTCCCCTACTTCGCACTTCTCCCTTGGGCGTTCCAAGGTATGGTTCACCCCTCTGAGCACGCCCATCCACATCAAAGGCGCCCGCACCCACAATCTCAAGAACGTGGAGGTCATCCTGCCCCGCAACCGGCTCACGGTCATCACCGGCGTCAGTGGGTCAGGAAAGTCATCCCTAGCCTTCGACACCCTGCATGCGGAGGGTTGTCGTCAATACCTCGAGTCTCTTTCCGCCAAGGCTCGAGGGATGCTTGAGTCAGTGGCCCGCCCCGACGTCGATTTTATCCGCGGGCTCTCCCCCGTCATCGCGATCGCGCAACGGACGGGCGGGAACACCAATCCGCGCTCGACCGTGGCGACGCTCACCGAAATCGCCGACCATGCCCGCCCGCTCTGGATCTTAGCGGGCGATCGGCGATGCCTCAAGGATGGCCACCCCGTTCGCCGACGCTCATTGGATGATAATCTTCAGGCCCTCGAAGTCATTCCCAACGGCACGCGATTGATGCTCATCGCACCCATCACGAAAGATCGTCCCTCGGTCTTGCTCGAAACGACCGCCGACCTCAGTCGCCGAGGCTTCACGCGGCTGCGTCTCAATGGCAAAGTTGTCACGCTCGAAGAAGCGGAAGGCTTACTCGTCGGGCGCGACGCACAGCAACTTGACGTGGTCGTGGACCGCATCGTGATGGCGACCGACCAAAGGAGTCGCCTCGCCGACTCCCTCGAACTCGCTTTTCGCGAAGGACGAAATCGCGCCCTCGTCCTCGCCGAGAGTGGCGGTGACTGGACCGAACACGTGCTCTCCCTTCACCTTGCCTGCGAACACTGCGGCGAGACGTATGAAGATATCAGCCCGCGCGCCCTCTCGCACAATCACCCGAGCGGTGCCTGCCCGGATTGCGGCGGTTTAGGCCGGCAATTACGTTTCCAAGAAAGTCTCTCGGTCCGCGACGAAAGCCTTTCGCTCAATGATGGCGCGGTAAAACCCTGGAAATGTGCGACCCGCAAGACGCTCATCCGACGCAATGCCACGTTACGCGCCTTGGCCGAACAGACCCCCTTCGACCTCAAGACCCCCTGGCAAGATTTAGCCCCGGGCATTCGCCAACTCATCCTGCACGGCGATCCGAAAAGAATCTTTCAACTACCGCCAGCCAAAGGACGTAAATTAGTCGAGACCGTCTGGGCGGGCATGTTCGCAGAGCTTGAACATGCCTACCGGACGACGACCGGCGAATCCCTCCGCCAACGGTTACTTCACTTCCAGTCCGGCTCGACCTGTGCGGGTTGCCACGGCCAACGCCTGTCGCCTTCGGCACTCTCCCTTCGCCTGGCCGGTAAAAATATGGCTGAATTCCTGGCCTTAACGATTCCCGCAGCCCTCGCCTTCACCCGCGAACTTGCCACGCATCCGCGCGTCATCCCGACGGAAGAGGCGCGACGCGGCCTCGAGCAACGCCTGACTTTTTTGAACGATGCCGGCTTAAATTATCTCACCCTTGATCGCGAATGCAGCTCCTTGTCGGGCGGTGAAGCTCAACGCGTCCGTTTGGCCACCCAACTGGGGCTCGGACTAGTCGGCGTCACCTATGTGCTCGATGAGCCAAGCATCGGTCTGCACCCCAGCGACCATCAACGCCTGATCAAATCAATCCATGACCTGCGCGACCTCGGGAACACCATTGTCGTGGTCGAACATGACCGCGACATGATTAGGGCGGCGGACCATCTCATCGAAATGGGCCCCGGCGCTGGCGCGGACGGCGGAAAAATCATCTTTGAAGGTACCCCGAAAGCGTGCGTCAGCCATGCGACCTCCCGCACGGGCGCCTACCTCTCGGGTCGGGCCGACCTACGCCAAGTTATCAAACGCAAACCCGCTGGCCGCGAACACATCACGATCAAAGGCGCGACGGAAAATAATCTTAAAAATATTACCGCCCGGTTTCCCGTCGGCAATCTCACCGTTGTCTGCGGCGTTTCGGGTTCAGGCAAAAGCACGCTCGCTATCGACATCCTCTCGGCCACCGCTGCCCGGAAAATCAATGGCGCGAAAATTGTCCCGGGTAAAAACTCCGGGATTGAGGGTCTCGAAAAAATGGTCGCTTTTACCGCGGTCGACCAAGAACCCATTGGCCGGACGCCCCGTTCGAACCCCGCCACCTTTACGGGCATCATGGACTTGATGCGGGAGCTATGGTCTACCCTGCCCTTGGCTAAAGTCCGCGGTTACGGGCCAGGCCGCTTCAGTTTTAATGTCCGCGGCGGCCGCTGCGAAACCTGCGCCGGCGAAGGCTCGGTCGCCCTCGATATGCAGTTCCTCGGGGAGACGTTCGTCGACTGCCCCAGTTGCGCCGGTCGGCGTTTTAACCGCGAGACGCTCGAGGTGCGGTTCAAGGGACTGAGCATCGCCGATGCCCTCGGCCTCTCCGTCAAGGAAGCCGGAGAAATATTCCGCGCGCAGCCGCGGCTGGCGGAAAAACTACGCACGCTGGAAGAGGTCGGCTTGGGTTATATTAAACTCGGCCAGGCAGCTAATACGCTCTCGGGAGGCGAGGCCCAAAGACTGAAACTCGCCTCGGAGTTATCGCGGCGCGATCATGCTGGCAGGCTTTATGTTTTGGACGAACCCACCACCGGCTTAGCTTGGGATGACGTTGCCAAATTATTGGCGTTACTCGGTCGCCTCCGAGATGCCGGGGCGACCCTTATCGTCATCGAACACCATGCCGACGTCATCCTCGCCGCCGATTGGGTGATGGAACTTGGCCCGGAAGGCGGTGAGAAAGGCGGCAGCCTCGTCTACGTCGGCTTGCCCGAAGGCCTGCTCAAGCAGAAGGGCTCGCCCACTGGAGAAGCCCTCGCAGGAAACTAAGCGAACCGCTCAGAACTTTGGTGCGAGGAGCGCTGCGACTGCATGCAGGTCCGCGACCTCGCTGTCGTTGAATTCGTAAGGCTGCATCTTGCCGATACCGAGCACGCCGATGACCTTGCCATCGGCACCGAGCACGGGAACCGCGAGGGCGCCTTGCACGTTCGTCTTGCGAGCGTCGGGTTTAGCCACGCCACCGAGGTCTTCCTGAAGATTGCAGAGCTGGACGGCCTCTTTGCGCTGGGCGGCGCAACCGGCGATACCCTTACCGAAGGGGATATTGTCGATCTTAGGGAGCAGCATCGGCATGACCTGCGGCGGGATGCCGTGGTGGGCAATAAGCATGAGCAAGCCCGTGGATGAATCCGTGCGATGGATTGTCCCCGTCACGCAGCCGAAGTTCACAAGCACCCGGACCAGCACCGCGTGCCAGTCGGGCTGACCGACGAGAAGTTCCGGGATATCAGCTGTAGGTTGCGACATGGTAAGAAAATTAGACAATGCCCTTAGCCATGCGTTCCCTCAGCCAGACGAGACCGCCGGCTTCGTCGCTAAAGGCGCCGTCGAGTTGGGCTTCGAACGCCTCATCGAGGACTTGCGAGAACCAACCAGCGGGCTTGTGGCCCATGGCAATCAGATGGCGGCCGAGGACGATTTTCTTGGGCGCCGAATCCTGGAGATGAAGGGCCGCCGCCCGTTCGGTGAGCCAAATACCCTGCGGCGAGGGCTCAGCGGTAGATTTCGAGCCCCTCCCCTTTCGGTCAGCCTCATCGACGCGCACTAGCCGATCAATGCGGACGACTTTATTTGCCAATCGCCGAACGGCCGCATCGCCCGCCTTGGCCCGGAATAATTCCCAAGGCTGCGCGTGCCAACGAACCAGAGGCAGAATCGATTCGATTAATTTCACC